>VFQM010001874.1_pt1 | contig 17119 bp, 15 predicted proteins | sample 3512391 | NCBI WGS metagenome assembly VFQM01 (sample SAMN10412369, study PRJNA504923) | tailings metagenome | isolation source: Replicate 1 from Balatoc abandoned mine | place: Philippines
GCCTTGCGGGCAGCGGCTTGGACATTGTTGGCCCGCCCAAGGAGATTGAAGGCCTGCCCTATTTCATCCCCATGCAGGTCACCGGGCGCGGGCGCGAGATGCTCTATTTGAACGAAGTGCGCGAAAACACGCCCTCGTCGGACCTGCCCAAGGCGGCCTCACCCGTGGACAAAATCTTCATCTGCATCCTCGCGACCCCCGATCTGCCCGGCACCGTCGCTTGGTATAAGCGCACGCTGGCGCTCGACGAAGGTGGCACTTACACCATCGAATATACGATGCTGAACAAGGCCTTTGCGCTGCCCGACGGCACCCAGCACACGCTGACCATGGTGCAGGCTGGCCGCACCCCGATTGCCGAGGTTGACGCCTATCCCGCTGTCGCCGGGCAATGCGCTGGTGACGCTGGCGGTGGACAGTCTGGACCGCCCAGGGCTCGACTGGATTGTGCCGCCGGTGGTGCGCGAAGGGGCGCTCTATGGCGGTCGGCGCGTCGGTACAGTCCGTGGTCCGGCGGGCGAGCTGCTGGAATTGGTGGAGGTCGGCTAAACTACAAAAACCGTCGATCCCGTCGTTCGCCGCCCTTCTAGGTCGGCATGCGCCTGCGCTGCATCGGACAGAGCATAACGCTGGCCCACCGTCACGCTCAGCACACCGGCGCGGATCAGCTCCCAAACCCGCGCCACGCCCGCCGCGCGCTCCTCCGCCCCGGCATAATAGTCGAACAAAGTCGGGCGCGTGTTATAAAGCGAACCCTTTTGTGCGAGTATGCCCAGATTGACCCCGCCCACCGGCGCGTCGGCGTTGCCATAATTGACAATCAGCCCGCGCCGTCCGGTGCTGTCGAGCGAGGCTTCCCATGTCGCCATGCCAACCCCGTCAAAGGTCACGCGCACGCCCTTGCCCCCGGTCAGTTCGCGCACGCGCGGCGAAACCGGCTCGCTGGTGTAGAGGATGATGTGATCTGCTCCAGCCGCACGCGCCGCTTCGGCCTTGGCCTCGGTGCTCACCGTGCCGATCACTGTCGCGCCGACATGCTTCAACCATTGGACCAGCAACAACCCGACCCCGCCTGCTGCTGCATGCACCAGCACCGGCCACCCCGCTTCGACGCGCGCGCAGCGCTCGACCAGAAATTCGGTGGTGCACGCCTTCAACAGCGCCGCCGCCGCCACCTCGTCGCTGATGTCGTCGGGCGTCGCGAACAGCATCGCGGCGGGGATGTTGCGCGCAGCCGCATAGGCCCCGATCAGCGGACCAAAGGTGCAGACGCGCTGGCCTACGGCGAAGTCAGTCACGCCCTCGCCCACGGCCTCGACGATGCCCGCCGCCTCCATTCCTAGCCCGCTTGGCAAGGCGACCGGATAAATGCCGCGCCGGTGATAGGTATCGATGAAGTTGAGCCCCACGGCCGTGCTCCGCATCCGCACTTCGCCCGGTCCGGGCGGGGGCAGGTCGGCCTCGACCCATTCGATCACCTCGGGGCCGCCATGGGCGGTAATGCGCGCCGTCAATGCCATAAATGATACCCTCTCATGCGCCGCTAATTGACGGCGCTTCGACCAGCAGAACCTGCACCGCCGCCATGCCTTCGCGGAGCGTCTTCGCCTCGGCATATTCGGGCGAGTTCCAAAAGGCGAGCGCGGCGTCCCTGTCGGGCCATTCACTGATAACCACCGATGCGCCGTCGCCGAAATCGCCCTCCAGCAGCTGCGCACCGGGGGCACGCAGCACGTATTTGCCGCCAAATCGCGCGACCAGTTTTGCTGCTGCGGGGGCATAGCCAGCCATAAACGCCGCGCGATCGGAAACCTGGGCGGTGATGATCATATAGGCTGGCATAGGACGCTTCCTGAGTGTGGCGGCATGCGGGCGCGGGCCCATCTGTGTTGCGATTATGCGACACTGGCAAGCGCTCGTCCTTGTGGCATAGAATTTGTCTGGACAAATTTGACGCAAAGTGGATGGTGGCACAAGCAGCTTTGTTACAGTCTTGCTAACCTTGGGGGGTTTGAATGAAATTTTCTGTCAAAATGGCCGCGCTGATGGTCACCGCTCTAACGCCGGTTGCGGCCTTTGCGCAGGATGCGGCAGAGAGCGAAGGGCCGCTGGCCGAAATCGTGGTGACCGCGCGCAAGACCGCCGAATCGCTGTCCGACGCCCCCGTTTCGGTGTCGGTCGTCGGCGCTCAGCAGATTGAAGAGCTGGGCCTCAATTCGATCGACGATTTTGCCCGCACCGCCACCGGCATCAGTTTCAGCCAGGCCTTTGGCCGCTCGACCGACCGTCCCGTCATCCGCGGCCAATCCAACGTGCTCGCCGGGGTTCAGGCCGGGGTTGAAACCGGCGCGGCTTACTTCGTCGATGGTATTTACTATCAGGGCGACATTCAGGGGTTCGACCCCAACGCCATCGAACGCGTCGAAATCATCAAGGGGCCGCAGTCCGCGCTCTATGGCCGCAACACCTATGCCGGTGCGATCAACTATATTACCAAGGACCCGTCCGACGAAATCAACGTGTCGGGCCGCGCCCGCCTCGCCGAATATGCCGAACGTGAAGCTGCTGCGTCGATCAGCGGACCGTTGTTCGGCGACATTTTGGGCTTCCGTGCGGGTGCACGCTATTATGAATATGGCGGCCAATATCGCAACCAGTTGACGGGCAAGAAGGTGGGCAATGAGGAATCGGCGTCGGCCTATCTGACGCTCCAGCTCGAGCCGTCGGACCAGCTCAAATTGCGCACGCGCATCAGCTGGCAGCGCGACAATGATGGTCCCTTGGCGCTATTCCTGCAGGGCGCGGTCGATAACAATTGCAAACCCGGCTTCCGCTCGGCGCGTTTCCGCACAGCCTCGCCGTTCGTGCCGCTGTCGCCTGCGACACTGACCTCGACCAACAACAATCAATATTATTGCGGCGTCATCCGGCCCCAGCCAAATGGCGTGCGGCTGAATACCGAAGGGCTTAACATCAACCCGACGCTGGGCTTCCGCGACGGGACGGCGTTTGACGGGGTGCGCAACACCCAAACCTCGGTCAACAATATCTTCGACTGGGATATTGGCGGCTCTGGCTGGGTGTTCCACGCCGCCGTGGGCTGGCGCGACAATGTCAATCTGTTCGGCACCGACAGCGATCATAGCGATGCCTTTGTCTATTTCGCGGGTACGGCAGCATCGACGCTGGGCACCGAACCGGCGTTCGCCAACACCAACCGCGACGATCAGGAAGACTTAAGCGTCGAGGCAAGGATCAGCAGCCCCACCGACAAACCCATCCGCATTCTTGCGGGCGGCTATTTCTTCAAACAAAAATTCCAGTCGGTCGATATCACCTTCGGCAGCGGCACCGCCGGGCTGCCGCTCGGCACCAACACCTCGCAATATGCCACCATCGAAAACCAGGCCGTGTTCGGCATGGTCGAATGGGACATTACCGAGCAGCTGAATATCAGCGCCGAAGTGCGGCATCAGGAAGAAACCAAAACGACCATCGACCGCGCCAGTGCGGCGGTGGCAGCGGGCGTGGCAACGGGCATTTTTTGCGCCGGCGAATCGGGCCGGATTGCGGCGTTCAGTGGCGGCCTGCCCGCTGGAACGACGGTCCCTTGCCAGCCAGCGGGTAAATTCAGCGGCACCGACCCGCGTATCACAGTCAATTACACCACCGATGGCGGCTTGCTGATTTACGGGGTGTACGCCACCGGGCGCAAACCGGGCGGGTTCAACGGCACGGCGGGCGTCACCGCCACCCAGCAGACCGGTCAGGACTTTATCAATTACCTGCCCGAAAAGTCGAAGGGCGGCGAGCTTGGCGTGAAGTTTGACGCGCTTGATCGCCGCGTGCGCGTGGCCGTCACCGGCTTTTACAACGAACTCACCAATGTCCAGCTAACCTCGGCCATTCCCAACCCCAATGGCACCGGCGCGCTGACCTCGGTCGTCACCAATTCGGGCGACGCCGAAACCAAGGGGTTCGAATTTGAACTCACCGCTGCGCCGGTCGATGATGTCGTGTTGAACCTCGGCGTGTCCTATGTGGATGCGAAATTCACGCGCGGCTGCGACTCAGACGAATTCATTCTCAATTCGGGCGGGCTGCGGCCCAACTTCGACACGCGCAACCCTACCCCGGCGGGACTCGCGCTGTGCAATATCGAAGGACGGCGGCTGCCGCTGGGCAGCCCCTGGCTCGTCAACGGCGGCGCCAGCTGGGAAGCCGACACCGGCATGAACGGGATCAAGGCCTTCGCCAACGGCAATTTCAGCTATGAAGCGTCTAAATATGTCCAGGTCGATAATCTTGCTGAAACGGGTGACACCTTCCTCGTCAACGCGCGGCTCGGTTTCCGGCATGACAATTGGTCTTTGGCGCTGTTCGGCCGCAACCTGACCGACGAAGATTCGATCACGCTCGCGACGCGCTGGTTCGACCTGCGCTACGGGGCGGGGACTACCGGGCTGCCGCCGGCCGCCGGTGTCACCTTCGACGGCCGCCCGGCCCAGATCGAAACCGGCAGCCCGCGCGGCTTCTTTGCCAATCTGCGCAAGGGCCGGACCTTCGGCATCGAAGGCACTTTTAACTTCTGAACGGCAACATTGGTGAAACTAAGAAGGGGGGCTTGGGCGACCGGCCCCCTTTTTGTTTCAGTCTTCCCTGCACGCGGGGAGAATTAAGCGCCCCGCGCCAATATCGCGTCTGCCGCGCGCAGCCCGCTTTCCAGCGCGCCTTCCATGCCTGAACTGGCCTGCGCCAGATGCTCGCCCGCGAAATGCAGGCGCGACCCCATGTGCCGCGTCGCAGCGGCCAAGGTCGCGGCCTGGCCGGTGCCGATATGATGATAGATGCCGCGCGCGCCGCTTTGTTTCTGCCAACTGAAAAGCCGCTCAACCTTCAACTTGCCCTTGGCGGCAGGGCGCATCGCCTCGATCCGCGCAATAATGGCGGCGCTGGCGGTAGCGGGGCTCATCCGGTCGAGCAAATCGGCGCCCGCACCGACGGTCCACAGCTTCAGCATCGGCGGACTGTCGCCCAGAACAAAGACGCGCCCGATCAGCGGGTCGTCGGTCCACAGCGTTTCGGGCGCGCCATCCTCTTGCCAAAAGGCGCTGGTCGCCGACAGATAGGCAAAGCTGGCGCGGGTATAGGCGAGACTGGGGATCAGCGTCGCGATGCTCGGCGCGAGCGGGCCTAGCACCGGCGTTTCGCGCAGCGCGGCGAACGGAATGGTGCACAGCACCTGCCGCGCGCGCAGCTTCATGCGGTTGGTCCAGACATTGACGCCGTCGGCTTCCTCCGAAATTGCGACGACGCGGTTGTCGAACAGCACGGCGGTATCGAGCGCCTTCCACATCGCTTGCGGAAGCGCTTGCGACCCGCCGCCGATAGTGGCGGTCGGCCCCGGTCCGGCGCGGAAAATGGCAATGGTCCGCGCGATCGATAGCGCCGACATGCCCGCCAGCGTGTTGCCGTTCAAATTGGCCTCGATCAGCCGCATCGCCTCGTCGCTCGCGCCAGCGCCGCGCAAAGCGGCGGCGTAGCTGACGTCCGTCGCGCGCGGTGCGTCGAGCCAGGCTTCGGGCGACGCCAGCGCGGGCAGGGCGCGCGCGTGGTGCATGGCCAGCGCCAGCGGCAGCACCGCGCGCTCGTCCTCGCTCAGCCGGTTGGCGGGCGATGCCGCCCAATCCTCGGCGCGCACCGTCTGACCGCTGATGTGGAACAGCGCACTACGGCTTTCCGCTGCCCCCGCGCCCGCGCCGCCGCCCTCGACAATCGGGACCTTCAGCGTGTCGGCAATGCCGCGCAGCAGCTTATACCCGCGCCCGACCTGAATGCCCCCTGCCTCGGGCGCACCGGGCAGGTCTTTGAGCGTGTGCAGCCGCCCGCCAACGCGCCCTTCGCCCTCGACGATCATGCAATTGAGGCCCGCATCCTCCAGCCGTTTCGTCGCCGCCAGCCCCGCCAGCCCCGCGCCGATGATGATGACATCATGGCTCGTGCGACCCCAGGCGCGGCGCGGCGTGGCCCCGGCCAGGATTGCGGCGCTACCGCCCCCAGCCAGAAACCCTCGCCGGTGCAATGGCGCGATCAAAGCACCGAAGCCCTGAGCTTGTCGAAGGGCGTGCTCACGTCATCCACCTGCGTTCGTTCCTTCGCCACGTGCTTCGACGAGCTCAGCACTCCGGTAATTGGGCCATCATCAATGCCCCGTCGCAGGCTTCTCGCCCGACTTCGCCCGCTCGGCATCGATCATCTTCTTGAAAACCGTCCAGGTCGTCTCGTTCGGCCGCGCATCGTCGCCCGGCGGCGCGGTGGTATAGGCGGGATAGTTGAGCGCGATTTCGTCCTTGAGCACCTTGGGCAGTTCATCATAGCTCTTCAGCTTGTTGCCCATCGCGTTGAACACCATCTGCCCCTGCCGCCCGCGCATTTTCATCCATGGCATCCAGTCCGAAATCCGCACCCAGCTGACGATGGGATAGGCCGTCGGGTTCTTGGTGTTCAGGATTTCCTCGGCATCATAAGCGAAATCGAAAATTTCCATCGCGTGATATTTGCCGCCGACATAGTCCTGATACTCGCCCGCCAGCACATTGTGATAGAAGAGCGGCGCTTCGAACGGCGCAAAAATCCAGCGCCCTTCGCGGCGGCCGCGGAACTGGTAGGGGGCCCCGTCGGCGCCATAGGCAAATTGCGGGCGCTGGTTCACCGGGTCATTGGCGATGTGCATCACGCTGACCTTTTCGCCGGTCCAGGGATTGTCCCATTGGCGCAGCACTTCGCCGGTCTTGGGGTCGAGGTAGAGCATGATCTCGCGGCTCACCAGCCGCCACCCCTTGCCGCGCTTGGGGTCGTTCACGGTCACACAGGTGCGGATGTTCATCCCTTCGCCCTTGAACAACAGGCGGTCGGGCTCGCCGGTGACGCGCGAATAGACATTGCCCGCCCAGTGATAGACGGCGGGCACGCCATCGGCGACGCCGCACTGCGCGCGCTTGGCGACCTCCAGCGCATCCTCGGGCTTGCTCACGTCCAGCAGGCGTGGCTTTTCCTTGGCCTGCGCGGTGGTGGCGATGGCCAGCGCGGCGACGGTCAACAGTATATATTTCATATGCCTCTCTCCCTAACCTCCGCAATGGACTAACCCACCGTCCCGCAAATTGCAATTTGTCCGGACAAATTTTCTGCGATAGGATGCGGTGATGATCCGCAGCCTGATTGCCCTGATCGCCCTCATCCTCGCCGCCCCCGCGTTGGCCGAGGACGACCCCGACGGCCGCACCATCTTCGCCCGCGCGACCGAGGCGCATGGCGGTGAACGCTGGGCGCAGGTGCGCACGCTCGAACTCCATGGCCGCGCTGTCTTCTGGGGCAAATCAGGCGCAAATCCCACCAGCGCTCCCGACAGATATGTCATGCACCGCGCCTTCGACCCCGACCGCACCGCCGCGCACGGGGCCGAGGGCAAGCTGCGCATCGAAGTGACGAACAAGGGCAAACCCGTCTTCACGGTCGGTTTCGACGGCGAAACCACCTGGAACGACAAGGGCATCATCCCAACGGCCGAAGCCGACGCCTATTGGGCCAGCAATTTCGGCTTCGGCATCATCCGCCACGCGCTGAAACCCGGCTTCACCGCGACCCGCCTTGCCGACGCCAATGTCGATGGCCATCCGGTCTATATGGTCCGCCTGACCGACCCGGCGGGCAGCGACAGCCTGTTCGGCATCGATCAAACCAGCCACGCCGTCCGCATGGTCGGTTTCGCCACCCCGCGCGGCTGGCATGTGCGCACTTATGATGATTTCTTCCGCCCGGCGGACGCGCCCTGGTGGCTGCAGGCTGGAAAGGTCACACTGACCTATAATGGCGTCAAACAGAATGAAATTCATTGGCGTGAGGTAAAGGTGAACGCCCCCATCGACGAAAAGCTGTTCGCGCCGCCCTTTCCCTGACGCCGATTTCCCGCTAGCCTCGCAATTATATTACAACGCCGCAGCGGGAGTTTTCACATGCGCACGATTGACCATTTCATCGCCGGCGGCGCGCCCGGCCCCGCGACGCGCTATGGCGACATCTTCGATCCCAACAATGGCGGCGTGCAGGCGCGCGTGGCGCTGGGCGATGCGGCGGTGCTCGAAGCCGCGGTGGCCGCAGCCCAAGCCGCGCAACCCGCCTGGGCCGCAACCAACCCCCAGCGCCGCGCGCGCGTGATGTTCAATTTCAAGGCGCTGGTCGAAGCGAACATCGACGAGCTCGCCCACATGCTCAGCATCGAACATGGCAAGGTGATCGCCGATTCAAAGGGCGATATTCAGCGCGGGCTGGAGGTGGTCGAATTCTGCTGCGGCATCCCGCACCTCTTGAAGGGCGAATATACGCAAGGTGCCGGCCCCGGCATCGATGTTTTCTCGATGCGCCAACCGCTCGGCATCGGCGTTGGCATCACCCCGTTCAACTTCCCCGCCATGATCCCGCTGTGGATGGGCGCGGTGTGCACCGCCGTCGGCAACGCCTTCATCCTCAAACCCAGCGAGCGCGACCCCAGCCTGCCCAACCGCCTCGCCGAACTGATGCTCGAGGCCGGCATGCCCGCCGGTATTTTTCAGGTCGTCCATGGCGACAAGGCGATGGTCGATGCCATTCTCGACCACCCCGCGATCAGCGCGGTCAGCTTCGTCGGCAGTAGCGACATCGCGCACTATGTCTACCAGCGCGGCGTCGCGGCGGGCAAGCGCGTGCAGGCGATGGGCGGGGCCAAGAACCACGGCATCGTCATGCCCGACGCCGACCTTGATCAGGTGGTGGCCGACCTCAGCGGTGCCGCCTTCGGCAGCGCGGGCGAACGCTGCATGGCGCTGCCCGTCGTCGTCCCTGTCGGCGACGAGACTGCCGAACGGCTCAAGGCCAAGCTGATCCCCGCGATTCAGGCACTTCGCGTCGGCGTGTCGACCGATCCCGACGCGCATTATGGCCCCGTCATCAACCATGCGCACAAGGCGAAGGTAGAGGGCTGGATCCAAACCTGCATCGACGAAGGCGCCGAGCTGGTCATCGACGGCCGCGGCTTCACCCTGCAGGGGCATGAAGATGGCGCGTTCATCGGCCCGACGCTGTTCGACCATGTCACCACCGACATGAGCAGCTACCGGGAAGAAATCTTCGGCCCCGTCCTGCAAATCGTCCGCGCCAAGGATTTTGAGGAAGCCCTCGCGCTCCCTAGCCGCCACCAATATGGCAACGGCGTCGCCATCTTCACGCGCAACGGCCACGCCGCGCGCGAATTCGCCGCGCGCGTGAACGTCGGCATGGTCGGCATCAACGTGCCAATCCCGGTGCCGGTGGCGTACCATACGTTCGGCGGGTGGAAACGGTCAGCCTTCGGCGACACCAACCAGCACGGCATGGAGGGTGTGAAGTTCTGGACCAAGGTGAAGACGGTGACCGCGAAATGGCCCGATGGGGGCGTGGGTGATGGGGCCAATGCGTTTGTGATTCCGACGATGGGGTGAGGGGGTTCAACCACCGCCAACCCGTCGCCCCGTGCTTGACACGGGGCTGGGCTTTTTACCCTTTCCAGCGCGAAGCTAAGCCAAGCCCCGCATCACGTGCCGGACGACGGAAGTTGCGATGTTCCCCGGCGAACGCCGGGGTCCAGAGCGTCCTTGCGCTACCGCCTGGACCCCGGCTTCCGCCGGGGAGCAGCGAGCGCTGTTACGCGCGGGCAAATACGCGACCGTTCCCCTCAGCGGTCTCTGCTCCCTCCGCGCCCTCTGCGTGAAACATTTCCGCAGTCCCACCGCATGTTCATTGCCGTGCAATCATTTGCGCGCCACAGGACCTGGCAGAATCGCCGCTAGCAGGAATCCCCATGTCCCTTAAATCCCTCACCGCCACCGCCGCCATCGCTGCCCTCACGCTCGCCACTCCCACGTTCGCGGCCGCCGGCGACATGAGTGTCGCGGCCTTCCTCGCCAAGGCCGATGCGCTGGAGAAAAAGGGCGCGATGGCGATGTTTTCGTCTGACCTGAAAGTGCTGAAGGCAGAGGGCACGGCGGCGAGCAAGGCCTATCGCGCGCGGCTCGACCGCGAACGTGCCGCGGGCAAACCCAGCAGCTGTCCGCCCAAGGGCACCAGTATCGATTCGAAGGATCTGCTCGCCCACCTGCGCAGTTATCCTGTGGCCGCGCGCCCGACGACCACGCTGCGCACCGCGATGGCGCACATGTTCATCAAAAAATATCCCTGTCGCTGAGCGAAGGGAGCGCGCTTTTCCGCTTTCCTGCATGGCCGCCGTCTTCCACCCCGACGATAGCGCTTTCAACCGTCGCACCGATCCACTGCCAAACCCCGCGCGCGGGCACGCCGCTCGTTGCGGGCAAGCGCAACAAGAGGGGGACGTAGTGTGAACTTCGCAATTTTATTGCGCGGAAAGTTAAGCCGCAAAAGTCCGATTTGGCGGGGAACTGAACGCAACTTTCGCTTGCCCTAACCGCGCGCCTTCATCGCCTCGGCGATGCGCTTGACGTCCTGCGACCGACCGCGCGGGACGATCAGCACTTGGCCCTCGCTGGCCACCACGATCAGCCCCTTGACGCCGCTCAGCGTCACCGTCATCCCGTCGGCGAGCACCAGATTGCCCTTTGCATCCAGCGCGATGACATCGCCGGTCAGCCGGTTGCCGTCCGCGTCATGCGGCCCCATGTCGGCCAGCGCGTCCCAGCTGCCGACGTCGCTCCACCCACACGCAACCGGTACCACCGCGACGCGCGCGGCGCGCTCCATCACGGCATAGTCGATGCTGTCGGCGGGGCAGGCGGCAAAGGCCGCCGCGTCGGGCCGCACCAGCGCGCCATCGTGCACGGCCCCCGCCATCGCCGCCTCGCACGCCGTCAGCATCGCGGGCGCATGCGCGCCCAATTCCGCCAGCAGCGCGTCGGCGCGCAGCAGGAAAATCCCCGCATTCCACACATGCGACCCGGCGGCCAGCATCGCTTCGGCGGCCTCGCGCGCCGGTTTCTCGATGAACTTTGCTACCGCCCGTGCTCCCGGTGCCTCGGCCAGCGGCTCCCCCATGGCGATATAGCCAAAGCCCGTTTCCGGCCCGGTCGGCGTGATCCCGAATGTCACCATCCACCCCGCCGCCGCTGCCGGAACGGCGACATCGACGGCGTTCAGAAATGCGCCCAGGTCGGCAATCACATGGTCGCTGGGCATCACCAACAGCAGCGCGCCAGAGTCCTGATCGCCGCCTGCCGCCAATGCCGCCAGCGCAATCGCGGGCGCGGTGTTGCGCGCCATGGGTTCGAGGATGATGCGCGCCGCCCCCGGCGCTGCGGCGGCGAGCAAAGCGGCATGCCGCGCCGCCCCGACGATGATCGGCGCCGCAAAGCGCGCGCCATCGCTGCACCGCGCCAGTGTCGCCGCGAACATGGTCTCGGGCCCTGCGAGCGGCAGAAACTGCTTGGGCCGTGCGTCGGTCGACAGCGGCCAGAGCCGCGTGCCCGATCCGCCCGATAGGATAACGGGGGTGATTTTGGTCATGTCCGTCCCTTACGCCATCCGCGCGATCAGCAAGCGCGCATCGGGTTCTGCGTGCCACGGTGTGCCAGCATCGATGGCCAGACAATCGCCCGCACCCGCGCTGTTGCCACCGGCAAAGGCGCGGCCCTGCAGGGGCAGGATCAGGGTCGCGCCACTGCCCGCCAGATCGCACTGGTCACCGCCCAGCATCACGCGAAAAATTGGTCCATCGACCAGCAAGCGATTTTGATCAAAATCCACCTTCGTCGCGCGCGCATCGGTATAGGGTCGGGCATTGGCTGCCGCTACGCCATCATCCAGATGCAATTCGCGCGGGCGGCCGTAATCATAGAGGCGATAGGTGATGTCGGCGTGCTGTTGCACCTCGATCAGGCTGACGCCTGCGCCAATGCTGTGCACTGTCCCGGCCGGGATGTAGAAAAAGTCACCGCGTGCGACAGGCCGCCAGCTCATCAACCCTTCGATGCTGCCATCCAGCGCAGCCATGCGCAGCTCGCTCGCGTCCAAGGGGCGCAAGGTCCCTATGCCCAGCACCGCGCCCGGTTCGGCGTCGATCACCAGCCAGCATTCCTCCTTGCCACTGGGCAAGCCTCGCGCTTGCGCCTGTGCGTCATTGGGGTGCAACTGGATCGACAGCTTTTCGGACGTGAACAGATATTTGGCGAGCAGCGGCAGGGGTGCCGCCGCATCGTCGGCGAACCAGATTTCGCCAACCGGTTCCACTCCCTCATTCATGAAGGGGGCGGGAAGTTCGGTTCGTCCCCACGGCTTTGCCACCTGCCGGATTCCAAGCAGGCGCGCACCCATCAGTGGCCCACGCTTTCGCCGCGTTTCAGGCCCGAAAGAGCGAGCTGCGCATCAATCTGGTCCATCAGCCGCGTCAGCCCTGCTTCGCTGGAAGCCTCGGCGCGCGCGACCAGCACATCCTGTGTGTTCGATGCGCGCAACAGCCACCAGCCGTCGGGGGTATTCACCCGCGCGCCGTCAGTGGCATTCACGTCGGCACCCTCAGAGGCGAGCCGGGCAAGGATTTCATCAACGACGGCAAATTTGCGGCTTTCGTCGACCTGAAAGCGCATTTCGGGAGTGTTGATCATCTCCGCCATGCCGCTGCGCAATTCGGTGACGCTTTGCCCCAGCACGGTTTGCGCCTCGATCAGCCGCAGCGCGGCATAAATCGCATCGTCAAAACCATAATAGCGGTGCTTGAAGAACACATGCCCGCTCATCTCGCCCGCCAGTGGCGATCCCGTATCCTTCATCTTCGCCTTGATCAGGCTGTGCCCGGTTTTCCACATCAATGGCTGACCGCCCAGTTCGGCGACGCGGTCGAACAGCGCCTGGCTGGCTTTAACGTCGGCAATGATCGTCGCCCCGGGCAGATCTTTTAGCACGCAAGCGGCATAGATTTGCAGCAGCTGGTCGCCCCAGATCACCCGGCCCTGACCATCGATTGCGCCGATGCGGTCGCCATCGCCGTCGAACGCGACGCCAAAATCAAGGCCCTTTTCGGCGACCAGCGCCTTCAGGTCGGCGAGGTTCTTTTCCTCGGTCGGGTCGGGGTGGTGATTGGGGAAATTGCCGTCAATCTCCGGGAACAACACAAAATGCTCACCCGGCAGACGCTTGACCAGCCGCGCCACCACCTCGCCCGACGCGCCATTGCCGCAGTCCCAGCCGACGCGGGCCGCGGTGCCGCCGAAGTCGTCGACCAGCCGGTCGATATAGCGATCCATGATGTCGATGGTCCGCGATGTGCCAGTGCCTTGCGCCCAGTCGCCCGCCGCCGCCATGTCGCCCAGCTTGCGGATGTCAGCACCAAAGAAGGGCCGCCCCTCAAACACCATTTTAAAGCCATTGTAATTCGCCGGATTGTGGCTGCCGGTAATCATGATGCCGCCGTCGACGTCGTCCATTACTGCTTCGGCATAATAAAGCATCGGCGTTGGACCCATGCCGATGATGACGGCATCACAGCCACTGTCGTTCAACCCGCGCACCAACGCGTCGGCAAGGCTTGGCGAACTAACCCGCCCGTCATAGCCCACCGCGACTGTCTTGCCGCCTGCCCGCCCGATCAGCGTCGCAAAACCACGCCCAATGGCATAGGCGTCGGCATCGCCAAGCGTGTCGCCGACAATCCCACGGATGTCATATTCACGAAGCGACGTGGAATGAAATTGATGCATGGTGGGTAAACGTTCCTGGAAATGGCAATGTTCCGTAATGCCGCTATGGCGGCTCTGCGCGCGCCGCGTCTATAGCGGAATTATGACAGTTGGCAGGGGTAAATTCATGGATTCCTTCGATGTCCTGATTGTCGGCGGTGGCCATGCCGGGGCGCAGGCGGCCATTGCGCTCAGGATGGCGAAATTTGCGGGCACCATCGCGATTGTCGGCGAAGAACCCGAACTGCCCTACGAACGCCCGCCGCTGTCCAAGGAATATTTCGCCGGCGAAAAGGACTTTGCTCGTTTGCTGCTGCGCCCGCCACATTTCTGGGACGAGCGCACCATTAGCATGCGACTGGGCGAGCGCGTCGAGGCGGTTGACCCGGCGGCGCACACCGTCAGCACCAGCAGCGGCGCTACCATCGGCTTTGGCAAGCTGATCTGGGCAGCAGGCGGGCATGCGCGATCCCTGCCGTTACCCGGCGGCGACTTACCAGGGGTTCAGGGCGTACGCACGCGCGCCGATGCCGACGCGATGATCGCAGCAGCGGCAACGGCGCGGAATATTGTCGTTATCGGCGGCGGCTATATCGGGCTCGAGGCAGCCGCGGTGCTGCGCAAGGCGGGCAAGTCGGTGGTGCTGCTCGAAGCACTGGACCGGGTGCTGGCGCGCGTTGCAGGCGAACCGCTATCGCGTTTCTTCGAGGCCGAGCACCGCGCCCACGGGGTCGACGTGCGGCTGGGCGTGCGGATTGCCGCGATCGAGGGCGACAGGCGGGTGACAGGCGTGCGTCTTGACGATGGCAGCCTAATTCCGGCTGATCTTGTTATCGTCGGCATCGGTATTGTCCCGGCAGTCGAGCCGCTGATCATGGCGGGTGCCGAAGGCAGTAATGGCGTGCTGGTCGATGCGCAGCAGAGTACCAGCCTGCCTGATATCTATGCGGTGGGAGATTGCGCGCTTCATGCCAACGGCTTCGCGGGTGGCGCGGTCATCCGTCTCGAATCGGTCCAGAACGCCAATGATCAGGCAACGGTCGCGGCCAAACATATCGCCGGCGTGGAGGGCGCCGCCTATGACGCCGTGCCATGGTTCTGGTCGAACCAATATGATTTGAAACTGCAAACCGTCGGCCTGTCGACTGGCTATGATGAGTGCATCGTGCGCGGCGATCCGGCGACCCGCAGCTTCTCGGTCGTTTACTGCAAAGACGGCGCCGTCATCGCGCTCGATTGCGTCAACGCGACAAAAGATTACGTGCAGGGCCGCGGGCTGGTGCTGGCGCGGGCGCATATCGCACCTGAACGGCTCGCCGATGCCAGTATGCCGCTGAAAGAATTGCAATCGGTGTGATTGTCGCGAGGACCGAAACGGGATATACATACGGATATCCAAGTGGAGGCGCGCAATGAAGATGCAAATAGGCAAATGGGGCAACAGCTTGGCGGTGCGCTTGCCCAAGGATGTTGTGGTCCGATTCGGCCTTAAAGAGGGCGACACCATCGACGCCGATGTGTTTGGCCATGCGATCCAGCGCACGCGCATGAGCCGTGAGCAAGCCCTGCGCCGAATTGAAGAATTACAGCGCCCACTGCCGCCAGATTATAAATTCGATCGCGACGAGGCCAATGCCCGGTGACATCGCCCTTTGCTATCGACACCAATGTCGCGGTTTATGCTTTTTCAAAGGATGAAAAGCGGACTAAGGCAATGTCTCTGCTAAATGATGGGCCCAGTCTCAGTATCCAGTTGCTCAACGAATTTGTCTCGGTCAGCCTCAAGAAGCGGCAAGTGCCATGGCCTGAAATCGAAACATCGCTGGAATTAATCACCGTCCTTTCCGCTGGAGTCCGGCCACTCGATGAAGATGTACATGAACTGGGAAAAATGCTCGCACAGCGCTATCGGCTCGGTTTCTATGATTCGTTGATGGTGGCGGCCGCATGCTTGGATGCCTGTGACACGCTCTACAGCGAAGATATGCAGCACGGCCTGATCGTCGATGACCGGCTAACCATCATCAACCCGTTTCTGGATACTTTATGACCGACCAGTTCGCTCTCACCGACGATCAGCGCGCCATTCAGGACATGGCGCGCAAATTCACCGCCGACCGCATCACGCCGTTCGCTGGTGAATGGGATGAGAAGAGCCATTACCCGGTGGACGTGTGGAAAGCGGCGGGCGAGCTGGGGTTCGGCTCCATCTACGTTAGCGAGGCGTCGGGTGGTATCGGCCTCGGACGGCTCGAAGCGGCGCTGATCATGGAAGCCATGGCCTATGGCTGCCCCGCCACCTCTTCCTATATTTCGATCCACAATATGGCGGCTTGGATGATCGATTGCTTCGGCTCCGCGGAGCTGAAGGCGCGTTTCCTGCCCGATCTGGTCAGCATGGAAAAAATCGCCAGCTATTGTTTGACCGAACCCGGTTCGGGCTCCGACGCAGCCGCGCTCAAAACGACCGCGCGGCGCGATGGTGACGACTATGTTTTGAACGGCACCAAACAGTTTATCTCGGGCGCGGGGGTGAACGACGTCTATGTCGTGATGGTGCGCACCGGCGATGCGGGGGCAAAGGGCATCAGTTGCCTTGTTGTTGAAAAGGGCACCCCCGGCCTGTCGTTCGGCGCGCCCGAAAAGAAGCTTGGCTGGAACGCGTCGCCCACCGCGCAAGTGATTTTCGAGGACTGCCGCGTGCCCGTCGCCAACCGGGTTGGCGCTGAAGGCGACGGCTTCCGCTTCGCCATGGCGGGACTCGACGGCGGCCGCCTCAACATCGGCGCGTGCAGTCTGGGCGGGGCGCAGCGCTGCCTCGATGAGGCGATCAAATATACCAAGGAACGCCAGCAATTCGGCCAGCCGGTTGCCGATTTCCAGAACACCCAGTTCATGCTCGCCGATATGGCGACAGACTTGGAAGCGGCGCGTGCGCTGCTCTACCTCGCTGCGGCCAAGGTCAACGCGAACGCGCCCGACAAATCGCGCTTTTCCGCGATGGCCAAGCGGCTGTCGACCGACAATGGCAGCGAGGTGGTGAACAAGGCGCTGCAACTCTTCGGCGGCTATGGCTATCTCAAGGACTATCCCATCGAACGCTTCTGGCGTGATTTGAGGGTGCATTCGATTTTAGAGGGCACCAATCAGGTGATGCGGATGATCGTGGGTAGGGATTTGCTGCGGCAATGATCAGTGCCCAATTGTTCATGGTGACGGTCATCGTTCCAGAAATGGACGATGCCATTGCGCACTATACTAAGGCTTGGGGTTTCGCTCTGGTAACGGACAGCTTGCATGTGTCAGGCCACCGCTGGGTCGAAATAGGCACCAACGGCGGCATGCGCTTGCGACTGGCTGAAGCGAGCGATGCGGTACAGCGCAACGCTATCGGCCAGCAAGCT
>VFQM010001875.1_pt1 | contig 17117 bp, 16 predicted proteins | sample 3512391 | NCBI WGS metagenome assembly VFQM01 (sample SAMN10412369, study PRJNA504923) | tailings metagenome | isolation source: Replicate 1 from Balatoc abandoned mine | place: Philippines
AGGTTTTTAAAACTTAACATAAAAAATGGCCGGAATTTTCTTCCGACCATGACTAGCATTTTGCAGGTTTTTTTATGTTTACATTTTCACGATTCATTATCTTTGTAAGAAATCATTTTATATGTCAATTACCCATTTAGAACCTCAAAATATTTGGAAAAACTTTGCGGCGCTTAATGCCGTTCCACGTCCTTCTAAAAAGGAAGAAAAAGTAATCGCTTTTATTAAAAATTTTGGCGAAAATCTTGGTTTATCCACTTCTGTAGACGAAGTAGGAAACGTAATCATCAAAAAACCAGCAACCGCAGGAATGGAAAACCGTCAAACCGTGGTTTTACAATCTCACCTAGACATGGTTTGTCAGAAAAATAATGATGTAGATTTCGATTTTGACACGCAAGGAATCGAAATGTATGTAGATGGAGATTGGGTAAAAGCAAAAGGAACCACATTAGGCGCAGATAACGGACTTGGCGTTGCTGCCATTATGAGTATTTTAGAAAGTACAGATATTGCTCATCCTGCGATTGAAGCGCTTTTTACCATAGATGAAGAAACGGGAATGACGGGTGCGCTTGGTTTAAAACCTGGTCAATTAACAGGCGAAATTTTATTAAATCTAGATACAGAAGAAGATGACGAAATTGATATAGGCTGCGCTGGCGGAATTGATGTAACGGCTTCTGCAAACTATACTCTAACTTCTACTTCTTTAAATTTTGTAAAAATTGAAATTAAAGGTTTACAAGGAGGTCACTCTGGAATGGATATTCATAAAGGTTTTGGAAACTCTAATGTAATCTTGGGAAGATTGCTTTATGCAGGCATTTCAAACGAAATTCAATTGATTTCTATTGACGGAGGTGGATTGAGAAACGCTATTCCTAGAGAAGCTCACGCTTTAGTTGCCGTAAAAAATGCTTCTGAATATTTACAGAAATTAGAAACCCTTAAATCTGATATTTTAGAAGAATTTGCATCGGTTGAAAAAGATTTAGAAATTAATTTCGCTACCGCTGAAAATACAGAAAACGGACTTTCTGTGGATGACTCTAAAAAAATTATTTTAGCTTTAAAATCTGCTCACAATGGTGTTTACAGAATGTCTCCAGACGTTGCAGATTTAGTAGAAGCTTCTAACAATATTGCAAGAGTAGAATTGAAAAACGGTGGTTTAAAAATCTTAAATCTTACTCGTTCTTCGGTAGAATCTACCAAAATGGCTGTTGCCGAACAACTGAAATCTGTTTTTGAACTGGCAGGAATGCAAGTTGAGTTTTCGGGTTCATATCCAGGTTGGAAACCAAAACCAGGTGCAGAAATTATTAAAATCATGACAGAAATTTATGAGAAAGATTTCGGAGCAAAACCTCACGTTGTTGCTTGTCATGCTGGTTTAGAATGCGGAATTATTGGAGCGAATTATCCAAAAATGGAAATGGTAAGTTTCGGACCTACGATTAGAGGAGCGCATTCTCCAGACGAAAGAGCAAATATTCCTTCAGCACAAAAATTCTGGAAATATTTACAAGAAATCTTGAAAAATATTCCTGTGAAGAATTAAGAATTGTCTTTTTACTTAAAAAAAATCCAAAACATTTAGTTTTGGATTTTTTTTATATATTTGAATAATAATAACCATGAAACAATCCTTTATAGAAAAATATTAAATAAAAATCTATTTTTCAATTGAAATTTCTCTGAAAACAAAAATACATTAGCATAAGTCTAATAGTATTTTATTCTTTGTAAAATATATTTTACCAATTACGATTAAATTAATAACAATTATTAAAATGAAGAAAAAAAAGTACATTATTTTAGCTTTGGTCTTAAGCAATTTTTTTCTTATAAAAGCCCAATCGGCTATTGTCTCTTCTGGTTCAGACACTAGTTCTTCAGCAGGAATGGTAAGCTCTACTATTGGAGAAACGATTTACACTACTACAAGCTCGGGAAACGGAAGTATTTCTCAAGGTACCCAACAAGCTTATGAAGTGAGCACGTATTTAGGAGTTAACGAAACAGACATTAATCTTATTTTCAACGCATTTCCTAATCCGGTTACAGATTTTTTAACAATAAGTATAAATAAAGATTATAAAAATTTGAGTTTTGAACTTTTAGACTCTAATGGTCGTCTATTAGAATCTAATGAAATCACTTCAAAAGACACCTCTATTAATATGGTGAAGCGTCTACCTTCTGTCTATTTATTGAATATAAAGAAAGGAAAACAAACCATTAAAACTTTCAAAATAATTAAAAAATAACACTATGAAAAAAAATCTATTTTCGCTGTTTGCCTTTTTATTTGCAACTTTATTAGTTGCGCAGACACCTAATCTAATTAGTTATCAAGCAGTGGTAAGAAATGCATCTAATGCATTAGTGGTTAACCAATCTGTAGGAATTAAGTTTAGCATATTAAAAAGTTCTATTAATGGAACTACAGTATACTCTGAAACTCAAAACTCAACTACAAATAATAACGGACTTTTTACTGCTAAAATAGGTAATGGGACTCTTGTAAGTGGCTCTCTAACAAATATCAACTGGGGAAACGATTTATATTTCATAAAAACTGAAATAGACCCTACTGGTGGTAATTCTTATACCATTAATGGCACTTCTCAACTTCTAAGTGTTCCTTATGCTTTACATGCTAAAACCGTAGATGATAATTCTATAACCACAGCCAAAATTTCGGCAACGGGAACAGCTAATTCTAGCACCTATCTAAGAGGTGATGGAACTTGGGCTTCATTATCAACTCCCAATATCCCTTTTTCTGTTGTTGATGTAAATTCTACAACATTTAATTACACCGTACAAAATTCTAGTATTGGAGGCGTACTACTTTTAAATTATTCCGCTTTTACATCTGAAACTGTTAATATAAACATTACTTTACCATCTCCAGCTGTTGTAGGAAATGGCGCAAGATTAAAACTATCATACACTCAATATAACGGTAATACAACTATTAATGTAAAAAGCAAAACGCCTTTTGGACTACTTTACACTGCTTCTGATGGGATAAAAGCCTCTAACACTTATGGAATAACTATTGCTGCAACGGAATTCATTTGCGATGGAACAAATTGGTATGAAGTACCTTCTCTTTAATATTAGTTTTAAAACAAAATAATAAAAATTCCAAAACATTTAGTTTTGGAATTTTTTATTAAAAACCTATTTCTAGTAATGATATAATCGTTATTTTTGAGAAAATTTAAATCAGATATGAAAAAACTCTTATTTCTTTTATGGATTAATATTTTTGCAATTGGTTTTGCACAGGTAAAAAGTCCAAATGAATTTATACCCACTTATGGAAAACAAATTACCCTTTATCATCAAGTAGAAGATTATTTCAATCATCTTACCACCCAAACTCCTTATGTAAAACATCAGAAATACGGTGAAACTTCAGAACATAGAAATCTTAATCTTTATTATATCTCAACTCCTGAAAATTTAGCCAACCTAGAAGAAATAAGACTTCAGAATTTAGCTTCTATTGGTATGGCTCCTAAAAGCCCATCCAAAATCGGCGACAAACTCATTGTTTGGCTAAGCTTTAATGTACATGGCAACGAATGGGCTGGAACCGAAAGCGCTCTTTCTGTAGCTTACGAATTAGCAAACCCAGAAAATAAAACTACTAAAGAATGGCTGAAAAACACGATTGTTATCTTAGACCCATGTCTTAACCCTGATGGATTTTCTAGATACGGAAACTGGCTAAGAGAAATTTCGGGTAAAAATACCAATCCTAATAAATTCGACAGAGAACATGCAGAAGAATGGCCTGGCGGAAGATACAATCACTATGTTTTTGATATGAACAGAGATTGGGCTTGGCAAACACAAGCAGAAACTAAGCAGAGAATGGCAATTTATAACCAATGGATGCCACATGTACATTCGGATATTCATGAGCAAGGATATGATTCTCCTTACTTTTTTCCGCCTGCAGCAGAACCTCAACATGAATTTATTGAAGCCTATCAAAAAGATTTTCACAAATTATTAGGAAAAAATATTGCCGCAAAATTTGACGAAAAAAATTGGTTATATAACACCAGTGAAAGATTTGATCTTTTTTATCCTAGCTATGGAGACACTTATCCTATGTACAATGGAGCCGTAGGAATGACCATAGAACAAGGCGGAATTCGTGCCGGTAGAGAAGTTACGATGGAAAATGGTGTAAATCTTACCATCAAAGAAAGATTAACCCATCATAAAACTGCTGTTTTAGCAGTAGTAGAAACCTCTGCTTCGCAGATGGAACCATTAATAAAAGGATTTAGAAATTTCATGAATAATCCTAGAACGAAGATGAAAGGAAAATATGCTACATATGTGGTTAAACACAATCCTAAAAACGTTCAATTAGCAGAACTCCTCAAAATTAATAAAATAGAATATGCTTATGCAACTGAAAAAATGAGCACAAGCGGTTATAATTATTTCAGTAAAAAAGATGAAAGTTTTTCTGTAGAGCCCAATGATTTAATTGTAAAAGTAGATCAACCGAAAGCGGTTTTTACACAAATTTTGTTTGAGCCTACTAATAAAATGACGGATAGCCTTTCTTATGACATTACCGCTTGGAGCCTTCCTTTAGCTTACGGCGTGCAAGGTTATGCGGTAAAAAATGCTTTAAATATAAAAACAAAAAATTCTATTGAAACTACTTCTAAAGAAATTCCGAAAAACGTTTACGCATTTTATGTACCTTGGAACAACAGAATTTCTGCAGAAATTGTAGGCGAACTTCACAAAAAAGACATTAAAGTAAGATATGCCATGAAACAGGCTATTTTTGGCGAGGCTACCATAGAACCTGGAGGAATTGTTATCACTAAAGGAGACAACCCAAAAATTACTGATTTTGAAAACCTTGTAGGAGAAATCGTAAAAAAGAAAAATGATTTCACTACTATTTCTACAGGTTTTTCTAAAAATGCTAAAGATTTAGGTGGAGAGAACTTCCCGTTAATGAAAGCTCCAAAAGTGCTTTTACTCTCTGGTGAAGGCGTTACTTCTACAGAATTTGGCGCTGCTTGGTATTATTTTGATGAAGTCTTGAATTATCCCGTAACAATTGTGGAGCAAAATAAACTCAAAAATGTAAAACTTTTTGAATTTAATACTTTGGTGTTGGCAGACGGAAAATATAATTTTTCTGATGCTGAAATGAAGAGATTAACAGAATGGATTAACAATGGCGGAAAAGTAATTGCAATTGATGGCGCACTGAATATCTTTGACGGAAAAGAAGGTTTCGCCTTAAATCCTTATGCTTCAGATGAAGAAAAACAAGCTGCGGAAAAATTAAAAAAGGAAAAGGAGTTGAAAGAACGTTTCTTAGATTCTGGAAGTGAAGAAAGAAGACTATTGGCCAATTCCATTCCTGGTGCAATCATTGAGAATAATTTAGATATTACCCATCCTTTATCTTTTGGATTAGGCAAAAAATATTACAGTTTAAAAACGGGAGACAAAATCTATTCTTTATTGAAAGGAAGCAACAATGTAGTTTATGTACCTAAAAACTATAAAAGCTATGGTTATATTGGCCACAATTTCGGAAAAAAACTACCCGAAACGGTAAGTTATTCAGTAGAAAGCAAAGGTTCTGGTAAACTGGTTTACATGATAGACAATCCGCTTTTTAGAGCATTTTGGGAAAACGGAATTCTGTTATTTAGCAATGCTTTATTTTTAGTGAATTAATTCAATCTTGATAAAGAAAAAGGCTGTTTCGGAAATTGAAACAGCCTTTTTTATTTTCTTCAGAAGAGCATTTACTCGTAAGGAGCCAACTCTACTTCCAGACCTTCTAAATCTTCGGTGATGTGAATTTGACAACCTAATCTTGAATTTTCTTTTACATTGTATGCTTCAGAAAGCATTGCTTCTTCTTCATCAGATTTTTCAGGAAGCAGAGTATCACTTTTTACATAGCATTGACAAGAAGCGCACATTGCCATTCCTCCACAAACACCAATCGTTCCTTCTTCTGCTAATTCATAAAGTTTCACGATTTCCATCAAGTTCATCGCCATATCTGTAGGCGCTGCCACTTCATGGGTAACTCCGTTTCTATCTGTAATTTTTATGTTTACGTCTAACATTTTAGTAGTTGTATTTTGGTAATTGGTAGTTGGTAATTAGTAACTGGTAAAAAGTCTAGCTACCAAATACTAAAAATTTAGTCTATCTTCTTCACTACTGCTTTTTCGGCTTCTTTTCTGGTTCCGTCAAAACCATCTACTCCACTTACAGTAGTATATTTCAAGACATATTTTCTACCAGGATTCATTCTATTGTAGACACTTTGACACATCAAAGTTGCTTCGTGGAAACCACACAAAATTAATTTTAATTTTCCTGGATAAGTATTTACGTCGCCAATTGCATAAACGCCTTCAATATTGGTTTGATAATCCAAAGCGTTATTCACCACAATCGCATTTTTTTCAATTTCTAATCCCCAATTCGCAATATCACCTAATTTAGGAGTTAATCCAAATAGCGGAATAAAATAATCGGTTGCTAAATCGTAAACTTCACCTTCTTTATCTACTGTAATAGCTTCTATATGTCCATCACCTTTTAGACCAATTACTTCTGCAGGCGTGATTAAGTTAATTTTACCCGCATTTTTAAGTTCTTGTACCTTTTCTACGGAGTCAAGAGCACCTCTAAACTCATTTCGACGGTGAATAAGTGTAACAGATTTTGCCACATTAGACAAGAAAATACTCCAGTCAAGTGCAGAATCACCGCCACCAGCAATTACAATATTTTTATCTCTGAAATGTTCAGGATTTTTCACAAAATATTCTACTCCTTTTTCTTCGTAGTCTGCAATATTGTCAATCAAAGGTTTTCTCGGCTCGAAAGTTCCTAAACCACCAGCAATTGCCACAGCTTTTGCACGGTGAACGGTACCTTTATTGGTAATCACTTCGAACGTTCCATCTTCTAATTTATTAAGAGTAGTTGCAGTTTCTGCCAAGGTAAATCCAGGCTCAAACTGTTTAATTTGTTCCATTAAATTATCTACCAATTCACCTGCTAACACTGATGGATAGCCAGGAATATCAAAAATTGGTTTCTTAGGATAAAGTTCTGCCAATTGCCCACCTGGTTGTGGTAATGCATCTATGATGTGACATTTAATTTTAAGTAAACCTGCCTCAAAAACAGCAAAAAGACCGGTTGGTCCGGCTCCGATAATCAATAAATCTGTATTTATCATTTATATATTTTTTATTGTAAATTTGAATTACGAATAAAAACTTTTCATTTTTTGCAAATATAGCAAATTTTGTGGTTTGGCCTATGTAACTTTTATGACATTTGTCAATACTGATTATGCGTAAAATTGCCGCTTTAAAATTTTGGCAAAGAATTTGCGAAGAAATAAATATTTAAAAATCGATTATGAAAAAAATATTCAATTTTATATTTTTATTAATTTCAATCACTGTTTTTTCACAAATTGACAATATCAAAAGTGGTGAAAAACTTTCGTATAGGTTACATTATGGTTTCTTAAATGCAGGAACAGCAACTCTTACCACCAACCAAATTACTTATAAAGGAAAACCTCATTACAGAGTGACAGGAGTTGGAAGAAGTACAGGTGCGGTAAGAGCTTTCTTCAAAGTAGATGATGTGTATGAAAGTTACATCAATATTGCTACTGGCTTGCCAAGTTATTATGTAAGAAACGTTTCGGAAGGTGGCTACAGAAGACATTACGAAACCGAATTCAACCATGACAATCAATCACTTACACTCACCAATAAACTAGACCAAACTTCTAAAAATTTTAAAACAATGAGAGGAATTCAAGATATGCTTTCTTCTTTTTACAACCTTAGAAGCATGGACAAATCTAAATTTAAAGTTGGAAGTAATATTAAAATGAACGTTTGGATTGATGATGAATCTTATCCTTTTATGCTAAAAGTGGTTGCTGTAGAAAACAAAACAACCAAATTTGGAGATATTTCTTGTCTTAAAATCAAACCTTACGTAATGAGTGGTAGAATTTTTAAATCTCAAGAAGGCGTTACGATGTGGGTAACCAATGACGAAAACCACGTTCCCGTAGAAATTAGAGCAGAACTTTTAGTAGGTTCTCTCAAAGCAAGTTTAGACGGATATACCAACGTAAAATATCCTTTGAATTTTTCTAAATAAAATTTCATGAAATATAAAATCCGACAAAAATTGTCGGATTTTTTTTACTTTATGTAATAAAACTAAAAGATTAGTTGTTCTAATTGAAACAAATTAAAATTTTTTTCAACTAATTTCTTTAAATAAAAAATACATGAAAGTTCAAATCATCATCTTATTCACTTTTCTTTTTGTCGGTTTTTCCTCGGCGCAAGAAGAAAAAACCGAAAACATTACCCGGAAAACCATTAACGCGGTAAGAGTAGAAAAAGCGCCAGATTGATGGAATTTTAGATGATGAAATTTGGAAAAACGCACCAATTGCCAATGATTTTATAGAACTAAGACCTAATAATGGCAAAGCTGAAAATCCTGATTTCAAAACAGAAGTAAAAGTCGCTTATGACGATACCGGGATTTATGTTTCTGCGATGATGTATGACAAAGAACCTTCTAAAATCGGGAAAGAACTCACCGAAAGAGACAATATAGGAAATGATGATTTCTTCGTACTTTTTATTAATGGATATAATGATAAACAGCAGAGTTTGGAGTTTTTTGTAACTGCTGCAGGTGTACAAGCAGACAGCAAAATCACCAATCAAAATGGGGAAGATTTTTCATGGAACGGAATTTGGTATTCTGGCGTGAAAATTTTAGAAAACGGTTGGTCTGTAGAAATGAAAATTCCATATTCGAGATGAGATTTCCTAAAAGCGAGAAACAACAGTGGGGAATTAATTTTTTCAGACAAATTAATCGATTGCAAACCGCTTATACATGGAATCATGTGAATAATCAAAAAGGAAGCTTCTTATTATATGACGGAATTCTAAACGGTGTAGAAAACATTCAAACGCCTACCAGATTGTCATTCCTCCCCTATTTTTCGAGCTATGTAAATTATTATGACGGAAAAACCACTACCAACATCAATGGTGGAATGGATGTGAAATATGGAATTAATGACGCTTTTACACTAGACACCACTTTAATTCCCGATTTTGGTCAAACCAATTTTGATGCTACTGTTCTAAATTTGGGACCATTTGAACAACAGTTCAGCGAACAGCGATCGTTTTTCAATGAAGGAACAGAGCTTTTCAACAAAGGAAATATGTTTTATTCCAGAAGAATTGGTGGTTTCCCGAGTAAATTTCCTCATCTTGCAGCCGACGAAGAATTTGCAGAAAATCCAGAAAAAGTAAAACTTTTTAACGCTACTAAAATTTCTGGAAGAACAAAAAAAGGATTAGGAATTGGATTTTTCAATGCCATTACCGAAAAAACGGAAGCTTCCATCAGAAATATCAACACTGGCGAAATCAGAAAAGAAGTAACTGAACCTTTGGCGAATTACAATGTCTTTGTTTTAGACCAAAGATTTCGTGAAAATTCTTCGGTTTCCCTCATCAATACAAGTGTGATGAGAAGCGGAGATTTCAGAGATGCTAATGCAACTGGAGTTTTCCTTGACTTAACCAATAAGAAAAATACATTTTCTGTATTCGGTTCTACAGAGGGAAGTTTGGTTTTCGAAAATCAAAAACAAAAATTCGGTTTTGAAGGAAATGCTGGTTTTAACCAAATTATTAAAGGGCATCAATTCGGCGCAGAAGTTTTCTTGAGAGATAAAAATTATGATATTAATGACCTTGGATTCACTGGACAAACCAATTATGTGAATTACAGCGCTAATTATAATTACCGTTATTTGCAACCAAAAGGCAATATCAATCAATTGAATTACAGCCTTAGAGTAAATAATAACAGAAGATTAGAAACTGATTTATTTGCAGATTTCGTGATTCACCAAAATTTACAAATTACCAATAAAAAGTTTTTCAATTTCGGAGGTGGATTGATGGTAAAACCACTTGGGACCAATGACATTTACGAACCGAGAACCTTCGGAAAATATCTTTTCATTCCGGCAATGTATAATCCATGGATCTTTGCCAATACAGACGAAAGAAAAAAATTCAAAATCGGTGGTTATGTAGAATTTTATAAATACAACGAAGACAAGAGAATTACGTACATGTCAGAAATCAATACCCGATATAGATTTAATGACCATTTCTCTATTTTCCACACTTTAAATTATGCTAATTTCAATAATGAAACTGGATTTGTAGGAAAAGATGCCACGAATATTTTCATTGGCCGAAGATTAAGAAATTCTGTCGAAAATAGCGTTTCTTCTCAATATACTTTTAATGAAAAAATGGCGATTAATCTTACTTTCCGTCATTATTTTTCGGAAGTTGCTTACAGGCAATTTTACACGTTAAAAGATAATGGAGAACTCAATCCAGACACTACTTTCGCCGAAAACAAAGATGGCACCTTCAATTCATGGAACTTGGATTTACGTTACAGTTGGTGGTTTGCGCCAGGTTCACAACTCACTTTACTGTATAGAAATCAAGCTCAAAATTTCTTAGATGTAGCCAGATTAAGCATGAGAGATAATTTTGACCGATTGTTTAATGAACCTATGATTAACAATCTTTCGCTCAGAATTACTTATTTCTTAGACTACAACAGAGCAAAAAATTGGTTCAAAAAATCTTAAAAATAAAAAAGCGTTCAAAAAATTTTGAACGCTTTCTTTTTATTATTTCTGAAAATTTCAATAATAAATTCTAATTTATAAATGCCCGAATTGCTCTAGCATTCTCTTATCATTTTCGAAGAACATTCTGATGTCTCCCAATTGATAAAGCAACATTACGATTCTCTCAATTCCCATTCCGAATGCGTAACCAGAGTATTTATCAGCATCGATATTTACATTTTTAAGAACGGCAGGATCTACCATTCCACAACCCATAATTTCTAACCAACCGGTTCCTTTGGTAATTCTGTAATCGGTTTCAGAATTCAATCCCCAATAAACATCTACTTCTGCACTTGGTTCTGTAAAAGGGAAATAAGAAGGTCTCATTCTGATTTTTGATTTTCCGAAAAGTTCTGTTGTGAAAAACTGTAAAGTTTGTTTCAAATCTGCAAAACTCACGTTTTCATCAATATATAAACCTTCTATTTGGTGGAAAATACAGTGTGAACGAGAAGAAATAGCTTCGTTACGGAAAACTCTTCCCGGAGAAAGAATTCTAATTGGCGGCTGATTTTCTTCCATGTGACGAATTTGCACCGAAGAAGTATGCGTTCTTAATAAAACATCTGGATTTTGCTCAATGAAGAACGTATCTTGCATATCTCTTGCAGGATGATATTCTGGTAAATTAAGCGCAGTAAAGTTGTGCCAATCATCTTCTATTTCTGGTCCATCAGAAACTGCAAAACCAATAGATTTAAAAATCTCAATAATTCTGCCTTTCACTAAATTAATAGGATGACGAGAACCCAATTCCAACGGAAAAGCAGGTTTCGTAAGGTCTTCTTTTTCGATTATAACTTGGCTAGAAGTAGCTTCTTTCAACTCTTCTAACTTAGTATTCACGGCTTGTTTGAGTGTATTGATTTTTTGACCAAATTCTTTTTTCTGTTCATTAGGAACTTCTTTAAATTTTTCGAAAAAATCATTTAAAATTCCCTTTTTCCCATTGAATTTGATACGAAATTGTTCAATTTCGTCTTTGTTAGTAGAAGTAAAACCTTGCACTTCTTTCAATAACTCATCTATCTTATCTAACATCGGTTTGCTTTATAGAATTGCAAAAATACGGATTTTAATTTTTAACCACAAAAACCATCACAGAATAATCCCGAACTTAAGTCATAAAAATAGAACTCACAAAACTGCGAGTTCCTATTTTTTACTTGGTTATTTTTACTTGGCTCTTGAAAATTACTTGCTTTCTAAAGCTTTTACCAAAATCTGAAGATTAATTTCTTTGTTCAGCAAACCATTTTCTAGAGGAAGCTCAAATTTTAACCCGAAATCTTCTCTATTGATATCTGTTGGTTCACTTGCAATACTTACATTTCCGTCTGCTACCGTTACATTTGCTTTAAACTGAACTGGTTTTGTAATACCCTTAATCGTAAGATTTCCTTCTAAAAGCGTGTTGTAATCTCCAGCTGTATTTTCGGTTACTTTGGTAATTTCATAAGAAGCGGTAGGAAATTTTTCTACCTCGAAGAAATCTCCACTTTTCAGATGACCTTCTAATTTGGCTTTCATTTCTTGGTCATCTTTTAAATCTATATTTTCTAGTGTGGTAATATCTGCCACGAATTTTCCTGATTGCAGTTTACCATCTTTTACAGTAACATCTCCACTTTCAAATTTTATAGAACCGAAATGTGTGGTTTGATCAGACTTTAGCACTTTATAACCTTTCCACTCTATTCTACTGTTCATGGTGTCTACTTTGTAGAGCACACCATCAGTTTCGGTTAAAACTTCATTGGCTTCGCTGGTTACAGGTTTATCTTTTCCACAAGAAATCACTAAAAAAGAGAGCGCTAAAATCCCCAAAACTCTATATAAATTCTTTTTCATTTTTAACTGTTTTTTATCATTTTACTTCTGCTAAAGTAAGAAATTTCTCTTCAAATTTTTCAAAAATTCTTTTATTATGCTTATTTTTGTATATGCTTTTGAATGTTAGAAACTTATATTTCGGTTACAAACCCGGAACTTTACTTTTCAGAAATATCAATCTTTCTGTAGAAAAAGGTAAAATTATTGCTTTGGCTGGGGAATCTGGCTGTGGAAAATCTACTCTTCTTAATATTATTTACGGTTTGTTTGATTGGCAAAGCGGAGAAATTTATTTGGAAGACGAAAGACTTTTCGGACCGAAAGGAAACATTGTCCCAGGCGAACTCGGCATGAAGTTGGTTTCTCAGAATTATGATTTAATGCCTTATCTTACTGTGGCCGAAAATATTGGGAAATTTATTTCTAACACCAATCTTTCTGAGAAAAAGCAAAAAATTCAGGAGCTTTTACAAGTAGTTGGACTAGAAGATTACGCTCATGTTTTGCCAAAAAATTTAAGTGGCGGTCAGCAACAGCGAGTTGCGATTGCGAGAGCGCTTTCTGTAATGCCAAAACTGCTTTTATTAGACGAACCTTTCAGTAATTTGGATTATTCCAGAAAAATGGAATTGAGAGAGCGTTTGTTTAACTATGCTAAAGAACATGAACTTTCTGTGATGATTTCTACTCACGAAATTCAAGAAATTCTTCCTTGGACAGACCAAATTATTGTACTACAAGAAGGAAGATTGATTCAAAATGACAACGCTGAAGAAACTTTCAGAAATCCTTATAATGCTTATGTAGCAAAACTTTTGGGCGAAGTAAACACCATTTCCGAAGAAGAAAAATCTGTACTCAACGTTTCTAAAAATTATTTCTTCCCGCATCAAATTAAAATCACCGAAAATGGTTTAGATGCTCAAATTGTAGAAAGCAGATTTGCAGGAAACCATTATTGGAATAAAATTTTGGTTCATAATATTCCGCTTGTTATGTATTCAGAAAACAAATTGGAGGAAAATATTAAGGTTGAGATTAAGGATTAGGCAAAGGTAAAGGTTGAATTTAAAATTCATCGTTTAGAACATCCAACTAAAATTTCATTTTATTTTTAGAAAATTTATTAATTTTGTCTTCTCTGAAAAACGTAAGGAAATTTTTGGTTAATTCTCTTTCTGCCTTGATGGACTGAAATTAGATTCGTTTCGTGCGAACAATCAAAGTCTTAGAAAAGAACCCTGCCAAATCTTTCCTTTTTTTATGCATAAAAAAACGCAAAGATTAAATCCTTGCGTTTCATTTTTTAAAATTTATTGCAGTAATGAAAATCAGAGATTCTCATCTTCGCTTTTAAAATATTAGGCTTTCTTCACAAATTCAGATTTCAATGCCATTGCTCCGAAACCATCTATTTTACAATCGATATTGTGATCAGAACCCGGTCTTAATCTAATATTTTTCACCTTAGTTCCCGCTTTTACAGGTTTTGGTGCTCCTTTTACTGGTAAATCTTTAATGACTACCACAGAATCACCATTTTGCAATTCATTTCCGTTGCTATCGAAAATCTTATCTTCTGCACCTACTTCTGCAGGATCAAACTCATGGAAACATTGGCTGCAAACCAAAAGATTGTCTTGTTCGTAGGTAAATTCGCTGCCACATTTTGGGCAAGGCATTAATTCACTCATTTTTTAATTTTTTTGCAAAGATACTTTAAAATCTGTAACCTAAAGAAATCCCCGCTCTTAAACCAGCCCAAGGTCCGTCTACTTTTAGATTGGCACCATTTGCATTTACAGTAGCTTTGTATTTTACCACTGGAATATCTAAGTTGTCTAATTCATCCTGAACTTGCTGTTGCTCAACTGAAGTTAATGTTCTATCTGTAATACCATCTAAATCTCCGGTTGATGTTCCATAATGAGCACCTAAAAACCATGCATCTAAAACGAAATTATCTTTTTTGCCTAAAAACCATTGCGCACCGATTAACAAACCTGCACTGTGAGCTGTAGAATTTCCTTTGAAAGTAACTTCTACGGTATCATACACTACTCCATTGATTTCCACATCTATGGTTTCTGTATAATTTGAAACTTTGTAGGTAGAATATCTATAATAAGGAGCTAAATAAAAACCATGACCATAACCTTTTTTTCCTAAATAAAATCTGGTTTCTAAAGTAGCATTGCTTCCACCGAGTTCTACTTCTTCTAAATTCACCTCACTATCATTGGGTAAAAGTGAAGAAAATGGCAATTTACCTTCTGGTATCATACCATAACTTACAGAAAGTGAAAATGTTTTGGTAAAAATTCTTTCATAATTCAATTGAAAATTCTTAAATGCAAAAGCAGTAACATTGGTTTTGATAATGTTTTTTCTTTGCGTGTCATTTTCCTGAGCATTCATACTTAAACTCAGTAAAAATAATGTTCCTAATAATAGTTTTCTCATTTATTTTGATTTTCGGCAAATATATTAATTTGATTGAAGATGGAAGAATGGATGCTGGAAGTTTTTGCTTTGATATAAAAAATATTCTTAATTTTAAAGAAATTTTTAATCATGAAATACTTTATTTTTATTATCACATTATTCACTTTTATTTCATGTGATCCTGGTTATGCATATTACATAAGTAATAATTCAGAAAAAGATATTTATGTATATACCAATCCACCTATAAAAGTATATGATCAAAATTTTTATGGTAGAGAACTAGATTCTGCTATTATTAAACCTAAAGAAACATTTAGAATATTTGGGAGTATTGGTTATGGTGGCGGTGAAGATAGTTTTCCTTTTCATCAAATAATTATTAATAAAGAGAATGATTCAATCGTTTTAAAAGATAAAAGTGAAATAAATAAAATATTTAATCAAAATAGAAAGAAAAAAATTTTTTCAGCTACCTATACTTTATATGTTAATTAAAACTATTTCTTCAAATAGATTCTTCACTTCGCTTTGCTAGGTTCAGAATGAAAGCGTTCCAAAAAACCTTTATAAAAACTACTATACTCATTTGTTTGAACTTCCAGCAAAAAATTCCGTATTTTTGCAGAAATTTTAGGTTTAAAATCTAAAATTCATAATTTAATATTCGTATGCAACTTATTCACAGAAATCTACTCATCGGTATTCACGATGCACTACAAGAAACTTTTTTCGAAAAAAATAAATACGCAGATAAAGTTATAGAAAGACTTTTGAAGGCTCATAAAAAATGGGGAAGCGAAGACAGAAAGGTAGTTTCTGAAATTTTCTACAACATTATCCGTTGGAAAAAACGCCTAGAATATTACATTGGAGAAGGCGCAAAACCCAATAACATTTACAGACTTATCCTAGCTTATTTGCTTTGGAGCGAAACTGAGTATAAAAAATTCGAAGAATTTCAAGGAATTAAAGTTGCAGATATTATTACCAAATTAAAGAAAGGAACCGTTCCTACTAAAGCTTTTGAACATTCTCTTCCAGATTGGTTGGTAGAAAGTTTAGAAAAAGAACTCGGCGACAAGTGGGACAAAGAAATGATGGCGCTCAATGACCAAGCGCCAACTATTTTGCGTGCCAATTCTTTGAAAACCTCAACAAAACACCTCATTGAAGAACTAAAACACGAAAATGTAGAAAGTTTCCAAGTGCCAGGTTTTGCTAATGCAGTACAATTGGAAGAAAAGAAAAATGTATTCTTAACTTCGGCTTTCAAAGACGGACTTTTCGAAGTACAAGATGCTGGTTCTCAAAAAATTGCTGAATTTCTTGACGTAAAACCAGGTTTGCGTGTTGTAGATGCTTGCGCTGGAGCTGGCGGAAAAACACTTCACCTTGCTGCTTTGATGGAAAACAAAGGTCAAATCATTGCCATGGATATTCACGGTTGGAAATTAGCCGAACTGAAACGTAGAGCAAAAAGAGCGGGAGCTCACAATATAGAAACCAGAGAAATTACAGATAATAAAGTCATCAAAAGACTTCACGAAAAAGCAGACAGACTTTTGATAGACGCGCCGTGTTCTGGTTTAGGAGTTTTGAAAAGAAACCCAGATTCTAAATGGAAAATAGACCAAGATTTTATTGATAGAATTAGAAAAGAGCAAGAAACCATTCTTCAAGATTATTCTAAAATCATTAAAAAAGGTGGGAAAATGGTTTACGCCACTTGTTCTATATTACCAAGTGAAAACAATGAACAGGTAGAAAATTTCTTGAAAAACAACCCTGATTTTAAATTGGTGAAAGAAGAAAAAGTAATGCCAAGTACAGGTTTTGACGGATTTTATATGGCGTTGATTGAGAGAGTTTAAATAACTTCACAATATAACTTCTAAAGCAACCTTTATGTAAGGTTGCCTTTTTTATTTTTTCAACTTAAAAAAATTCGCATCCTTGTTTCAAAACAAGCGTTTAAATTAAAATATTTCTAAAATAAAATTAATTA
>VFQM010001877.1_pt1 | contig 17108 bp, 15 predicted proteins | sample 3512391 | NCBI WGS metagenome assembly VFQM01 (sample SAMN10412369, study PRJNA504923) | tailings metagenome | isolation source: Replicate 1 from Balatoc abandoned mine | place: Philippines
TCGCTGGCCACTGCCGAGCCCTTCAAGCTCAGGCCGGCGTTGTCGGCCTTGATGGAAGCGATGCGGGCCGAGTCGACGCGGCTCATCTGGCCGGCACCGACGCCCAGCGTCATGCCGCCGCCGCAGAAGACGATGGCGTTGGATTTCACGAACTTGGCGACGCGCTCGGCGAAGAGCAGGTCCTCGATCTGCTGCGCGGTCGGCTGCTTCTTGGTGACGACCTTGAGGCCGGCGGCCTGCGCGGTGAAGTTGTCCGGCGTCTGCACCAGCAGGCCGCCGCCGACGCGCTTCAGTTCCAGCTTGTTCAGGTCGCGACCCAGCGGCACGACCAGCACGCGCAGGTTCTGCTTCGAGGCCAGCGCGGCCTTGGCTTCGGCGCTGAAGGCCGGGGCGATCAGCACTTCGACGAAGTGCTTGCGCTCGTTCATCGCGTTGACGACGTCGATACCGACTTCACCGTTGAAGGCGATGATGCCGCCGAAGGCCGAGGTCGAGTCGGTCTTGAAGGCCTTCTCGTAGGCGCCGAGCAGGTTCGCGTCGATGGCGACGCCGCACGGGTTGGCGTGCTTGATGATGACGCAGGCGGGTGCATCGAAGGCCTTGACGCATTCCCAGGCCGCGTCGGCATCGGCGATGTTGTTGTACGAGAGTTCCTTGCCCTGCAGCTGCGTGTAGGCGGCGATGCTGCCCGGCAGCGCGCCGTTGGCAAACCCGGCGTCGCGGTAGAAGGCGGCGCTCTGGTGCGAGTTCTCGCCGTAGCGCAGGATCTCGGTGCGGTCGAAGGCGAGCTGCAGCCTGGCCGGGAAGATCGACGGCGTTGGTGCGGCGTCGGCCGGCTTGGCTTCGGCACCCTCGTCGAGGCCAGTCAGCCAGTTGGCGATCATGCTGTCGTAGCGCGCGGTGTGCGTGAAGGCCTTCTTCGCCAGGTTGAAGCGGGTGGCGAGCTGCAGGCCGCCGTCGTTCGCCTTCATCTCGGCGAGCAGCGGCGCGTAGTCGGTCGGGTCGGTGACGATGGCAACGCCGGCGTAGTTCTTCGCCGACGAACGGACCATGGCCGGACCGCCGATGTCGATGTTCTCGATCGCATCTTCCAGCGTCACGCCGGCCTTGGCGATCGTCGCCGCGAACGGGTAGAGGTTCACGCAGACGAGGTCGATGGTCGGGATGCCGTGCTGCTCGATCGTCGCCATGTGCTCGGCGAGGTCGCGGCGGGCGAGGATGCCGCCATGCACCTTCGGGTGCAGCGTCTTGACGCGGCCGTCGAGCATTTCCGGGAAGCCGGTGTAGTCGCCGATCTCGGTGACGGCGAGGCCGGCGTCGCGCAGCATCTTGGCGGTACCGCCGGTAGACAGCAGCTTGACGCCCTGGGCGGCGAGCCCCTGGGCAAATTCGAGGACGCCGGTCTTGTCGGAAACGGAAAGGAGGGCCTGACGGATCTTCATGATGATGGCTTCAGGAAATTAGAGAAGGTTGTATTCGGTGAGCTTCTTGCGCAGCGTGTTGCGGTTGATGCCGAGCATCTCCGCGGCGAGTGTCTGGTTACCGTCGGCGTGGCGCAGCACCACTTCAAGCATCGGCTTCTCGACGTTCTTCAGCACCATGTCGTAGATGGCGCACGGCATCTCGCCGTCGAGATCGCGAAAGTACTTCTCCAGTGCGCCGGTGACGCACGTCGATATGTCGTTCTGTCGGGCCATTCTGGCCTCTCCCCTCTGATTGTTGTTGCCGCTCAGGCTGCGAGCGGGTCCTGCCGGTTTGTTTCGGTGTAGCTCAGGTGCTCGCCCTGTTCGGCGAGCGAGAAGAAGAAATCGTTGACGGCCTGCTGCTGCAGTTCCAGCGTCGGCAACTGGTTCATCGCGTGGCGGAAGGCGGCCGAGCCGACCAGGCCCTTCGTGTACCAGGCGATGTGCTTGCGGGCGACGCGGACGCCGGTCTCGATGCCGTAGAAGCTGTAGAGATCCTCCAGATGCGCGCGCAGGATGTCGTGGATCTCGGCGACGCGCGCCGGCGGCAGATGCTCGCCGGTCTTCAGGTAATGCTCGATCTCGCGGAACAGCCAGGGGCGGCCCTGCGCGGCGCGGCCGATCATCACCGCGTCGGCGCTGCTGTGGTCGAGCACCGCCTTCGCCTTCTCCGGAGAGTTGATATCGCCGTTGGCGATGATCGGGATGCGTGCCTCGGCCTTGATGGCGCGGATGGTGTCGTACTCGGCCTGCCCGGTGTATTGCTGGCAGCGCGTGCGGCCGTGGATGGCCAGCGCGCGGATGCCGGCGGCTTCGGCGATCTTCAGGATGTTGAGCGCGTTCCGGTTGTGGCTGTCCCAGCCGGTGCGGATCTTCAGCGTCACCGGCGTGTCCGGTACGGCCTGCACGACGGCATCGAGGATCTGCTTCACCAGCGGCTCGTCGCGCAGCAGCGCCGAACCGGCCATCACGTTGCACACCTTCTTCGCCGGGCAGCCCATGTTGATGTCGATGATCTGGGCGCCGTTGGCGACGTTGTGGCGGGCGGCCTCGGCCATCATCTTCGGGTCGGCGCCGGCGATCTGTACCGAGATCGGCTCGACCTCGCCGGCGTGGTTGGCGCGGCGGATCGTCTTCGCGCTGCCGTAGAGCAGGGAATTGGAAGTGACCATCTCCGAGACCGCGAGGCCGGCCCCCAGCTTCTTGCAAAGCTGGCGGAACGGACGATCGGTGACGCCCGCCATGGGGGCGACGAAAAGGTTGTTCCTGAGCGTGAAGCCGCAGAATTCCATGGCCGGGTCGAGTCGGGAGGCAAGAAGGAAGGCGCGGATTGTACCCGAACTGCTGCCTAAAAAATAGTCAGTTTTGCCTCGGTTTTGCCGGCCGGGTACAGAATTTCGCCCTGATGCCGTAACCTCTCGTATATGAGCGATTCCAGAACGGGGTGGTGTGAAAATGGCGGCCGATGAATCCGGGCGTGACGACAGCAGCGGCGAGGGTGGCGAGGCAGGTGATCCGACCGCAAGCGGCGGCCGCTTTCGTTTGCCGCCGATGGTCCTGCTGGCGGCTGTCGTCGGGCTGGTCTTCGTGATTGCAGCCATCGGCGGTGCCTGGATGTATTTTTCGCAGGTGCAGAAAAAGGAAGCTGCCGCGCGCGCCAAGATTGCCGCCCAGACCAAGGCAAAGAAGGCCGCAGAGCCATCGCCCGAGGCGCAGGCGGAAAACCAGGCGCAACTCGAAGCCGCACGCAAGGCGCACGCCGACATCATGGCGGGCAATGCGGGAGGTGCGGGCAGTGTCGGCGAGGGGAAAGCCGTGCTCGTGCCGCCGCTGGAGGGGCCGGCCAGGGCTGTTGCGGCCCCGGTGCCCGCTTCAGCTCCGCTCCCGGTACCCGCTTCCATGCCCGCAGCGGTGGTGCCGCCGAAACTGGTAGCGCCCGCAGCCGCCCCCCCCGTTCCTTCCCCCGCATCAAACGGGGAAGGTAAGGAAGCTGCGACACCGGCGGCGACGAATGCCGAAGCGCCGATCGGGCCGGGAGGCTGCATGGTCAGCGGTTCGAATCCGCAGGACTATGGCACGGCGCTTGGTCGTTGCCTGGAAGAGTTCAACCGGATGGAGGCCGCCGTCAATGAGGCGGCCAGAAATGAGGCGGCGAAGGCCGGCGGTTCCCGCCCTCCGCGCCGGTAGTCAGCGTCGCTCGTAGCGGACGAAGGCGTAGGCGAGCCCCTCATCGTTCACGCGGGCATCACGGGCGACCTCGCGCCATTCGGCCGCAGAAAACTCCGGAAACCAGGCATCACCCTCGTGGCTGGCGTCGATTTCGGTCAGGTGCAGCACCTGCGCCAGTGGCAGCGCCTGTCGGTAGAGCTCGGCGCCGCCGATCACGAAGACTTCGTCGCAGCCGGCTGTCAGTGCCAGCGCCGCTTCGAGCGAAGTTGCCAGTTCGCCGCCCTGCAGCGGGTAGCTGGCGTTGCGGCTGACGACGATGTTGCGTCGCCCGGGCAACGGGCGGCCGAGCGATTCCCAGGTTTTTCTTCCCATGATGACCGGCTTGCCCAGCGTCGTTGCCTTGAAGTGGCGGAGGTCTTCCGGCAGCCGCCAGGGCAGGGTGTTGTCGCGGCCGATCAACCGGTTGCGGTCCATGGCGGCGATCAGAGCCAGTCGGGTCATGTTGCGTTCCTGTGTCGGTGGTACCAGCCGAGCAGGCCGGTCGTCGATGCGTCGCACGCCGGCGTCGCATCCGGATTTTCCAATGCCGGGAGCAGGCGGGCCGCGAGTTTCTTGCCGAGTTCGACACCCCACTGGTCGAAGGGGTTGATGCCCCAGATCGCTGCCTGGGCACAGATCTTGTGCTCGTAGGCGGCAATCAGCTGCCCGAGGCGGTAGGGGTCAAGGCGGGGCAGGAGCAGCGTCGATGAGGGCTGGTTGCCGGGGCAGGCCCGCAGCGGATCCTCGTGCTCGCTGCCGAAGGCCAAGGCCTCCGATTGTGCGAAGCAGTTGGCGAGCAGCTTCTCGTGGTGGCCGGGCAGCGGAAAGTCGCTGACGGCGAAGGCGATGAAATCGCTGGGGATGAGAACTCCCCCCTGATGCAGCATCTGGAAATAGGCGTGCTGCGTGTTGCTGCCGGCGCCGCCCCACAGCACCGGGGCCGTCCGCGCGCCGACCGGGGAGCCGTCCGGGCGCAGCGATTTGCCGTTCGATTCCATGTCGAGCTGCTGCAGGTAGTCCGGGAAGCTTCTCAGCGACTGGCTGTAGGGCGAGATCGACAGGTTCCAGGCGCCGAGGAAGTTGATGTTCCAGATGCCGAGCAGCGCCATCAGCAGCGGCATGTTCTGCAGTGTCGGGGCATCCCGGAAGTGCTTGTCCATTGCATGGGCACCGTCGAGCATGGCGTCGAAGGCGTTCATGCCGATGGCCAGGGCCAGCGGCAGGCCGACCGCGCTCCACAGCGAGAAGCGGCCGCCGACCCAGTCCCAGAATTCGAACAGATGGTCCGGCGCGATGCCGAACTTGAGCGCTTCGGCCGGTGCCGCCGTGACCGCAACGAACTGTCTGGCCATCGCGAGATCGGCCGCATCGCCGGCGGCGGCGAGCAGCCAGTCGCGGGCAGTACGGGCGTTGCTGATGGTTTCCAGCGTGGTGAAGGTCTTGCTGGTGACGATGAACAGGGTCGTGCGCGGATCGAGTTTTTCCAGTCGCGGGGCGAGGTCGGCTGCGTCCAGATTGGATACGTAGTGGATGCTGAGCGCAGGGTGACTGTAGGCTTCGAGTGCCTGGGTGGCCATGCGCGGCCCGAGATCGGAGCCGCCGATGCCGATGTTGACGATGGCCCGGATCGGGTCGCCGGCATAGCCGCGATGCCCTGCATCGCGGACAGCATCGCAGAAGCGGCGCATCTGGGCTTGCGTGGCGCGTACCTTGGGCATGACATCCTCGCCGCTGGCGTGCATCAGCAGCGACTCTTCGCGGTGGCGCAGGGCAATGTGCAGGGCTGCCCTGCTTTCGCTGGTGTTTATGGCCTCGCCAGCGAACATGCGGCGGGTCCATTCGCGCACCTCCGCAGCGTCGGCCAGCGCCGCCAGGAGTTCGAGCGTTTCCGCGGTCACCCGCTGTTTCGAATAATCGAAAAGCAGCCCGCCGGTTTCCAGCGAGAAGCGCTTGAAGCGTGCTGGATCCTCGGCAAACAGCTCGCTGATGTGTCGCTGGCGCAACGTCTCGGCGTGAGCGCTCAGGGCCTGCCAGGCCGGGGTGCCGGAAATGCTCATCGGGATTGCCGCCTACACCGCCACGGGGGCTGGGATGTGGGGATGCGGGTCGTAGTTCTCCAGTGTGAAATCCTCGAAGCGGAAGGCGAAGAGATCGGTCACCGCGGGATTCAGTCGCATCGTCGGCAGCGGGCGCGGGCTGCGCGAAAGCTGCAGTTGCGCCTGCTCGATGTGGTTGCTGTAGAGGTGCGCGTCGCCCAGCGTATGCACGAAATCGCCGGGCTTGAGTCCGCAGACCTGCGCCAGCATCAGTGTCAGCAGCGCGTACGAGGCGATGTTGAACGGTACGCCGAGGAAGATGTCGGCACTGCGCTGGTAGAGCTGGCAGGACAGGCGGCCGTCGGCGACGTAGAACTGGAACAGGGCGTGACAGGGCGGCAGTGCCATCCGCTCGACATCGCTCGGATTCCAGGCCGAAACGAGATGCCGGCGTGAATCCGGGTTGTTCCGCAGGCCTTCGACCAGCTGGCGGATCTGGTCGATTTCGCGGCCGTCCGCTGTCTTCCAGTGACGCCACTGGTGGCCGTATACCGGGCCGAGGTTGCCGTCGGCATCCGCCCATTCGTCCCAGATGCGGACGCCATTGTCCTGCAGGTACTTGATGTTCGTGTCGCCGGAGAGGAACCAGAGCAGTTCGTGGATGATCGAACGCAGGTGAAGCTTCTTCGTCGTCAGCAACGGGAAGCCCTCGGCGAGGTCAAAACGCATCTGCCAGCCGAAGACCGAGCGCGTGCCGGTGCCGGTGCGGTCGGCTTTCTGGTTGCCGTGCATGAGCACGTGCTGCATCAGGTCGAGATATGGCTGCATGGTGGCGGTAGGGCGGGGGTCGGGATCAAGCGGCGATTCTAAATGAAAATGAATGGGCCGGCCCGCCCGGCAGCCGGCAGCACCCGCTGGCGCCATCCGGGCTTGTCCGCACGGGGCCCGACTCGCTAGACTGGGCGCCTTGATGACAAACAAGTGATGCCGGGGCGGCGATTCCGGCATCGACAACGACAGCAACGCGGAGACAGCATGATTCTCAATCTTTTCTCGTCGCGCCCGGATCATCCGCTCGCCGACCCCAAGGAGCTCAAGCGCATCCTTGCCGAGCTGCCGCTGGACAATGCCTTCAAGGCGGTCGATGAACTGGCGGGCTGGCTTGAATCGCTCGGCAACGCCGATGGTTTTCGCGTCGACCAGCTCTTCGATGTCGCTCGCCAACTCGACGATGCGGCGCAGCAGCATCTCAAGCGCCTTGCCCGGGACTATCTGAGCAATCCGCGCCTCGCCCGCAATGAAGAGAAACGCCTGTGGTCGGCGGTGTTCGGCTACTGGGGCTTGTTTGCCGACCTGGGCGAGCGCTGCCTGACGCTGTATGCCGAGGCCGAATCGGCGGGCAAGAAGAAGCTTGTCGAGCGCACCGACCGGGGTGCCGAGGCGCTGAGGCCGGCTCTGCCGCTGCTGGCGGCGCGTACCGTCGCAGCACTCGCGCAGCAGGTGAAGTGGATCGAGTTCCGCTACGGCCCGGTCGGCGATGAGCTGTGGTCGCGTCTCGGCCGGGTCTATCTCCTCGCCGAGTCGGCCAAGGTGGCCAGCAAGCCGCTGCAGCTCTATCCCAGCGTGCAGGGGGCGACCACCGTTGCCGGCGAGTACCTGCACGCACTGGTCTTCCATGCCTCGTCGATGGACAGCCTGATGCCGCTGGAAATCGAGATTGCCGATCGTCTCGTCGCCCATTTCCTGCCGGGCTTCGAGTTCGCTGCCGAAGCGCGCAACCACAGCGTGTACTGGGTCGATGCGGCGAAGCCGCAACCGCCGATGCGCCTGGCCAAGCTGCCGTCGGCGCCGACGCCCAGCCTGCGTTTCTTTTCGCCCGGCCGGGTGCCGCAGGCGCTCGACGAGCTGATCCGGCAGGTCGAGCGCGGCGAGATGCCGGCCGACCTAAATCTCGGCGGACAGTATCAGCCGCGCGTCGTCCTCCCCGTGCTGCGGCATCTCGCGCTCTACTGGGCGGCGCAGCCGCCCTTGCGCGAGCACCAGCGTCACAATGTGAAAACGCGGCTGTCGGTCCTCAACGGCTTCGATGACAGCTTCACCGTGTTTGCCGGCGACGTCGCCCGCATCGGCAAGGAGCGGGTGGCGGAAAGCTGGGTGGTCGAGAATGTCAGCCTTGGCGGCTTCGGCGCCGCGGTCGAGAACCTGCGCGGCGACTGGCTGAAGGTCGGGTCGCTGATCAGCATGCAGCCGGAAGGCGGGGAGAACTGGGTGCTCGGCATCGTCCGCCGTTTCTCCCGCGACAGCGACACGCAGGCCAGTGTCGGTGTGCAGACTCTGGCCCGACAGGCGGTGAGTGTCGAGCTGCGTCCGCGTACCAGCACCTACGCCGTCGGCGCCGGCATCCCCGGCATTCGTTTGCCGGAAGACCGGGCGCCGGGCGAGGTCCGCCTGGTCCTGCCGGTCGCCACCTTCGACATTCGCGAGAGCCTGGAGTACGTCAGCGGGGACAAGCGCTGTCTGCTGACGCCGATAGAGCTGGTCGAGTCGGCCCTTGACTTCGAGATTGCCCGCTACCGTGAGCTGGTCGAAGGCTGACGGTCGTCAGCGAGCGCGGATTGCCGACTTCGGCCGGAAGGCCTTGACCACCTGTTCGTCGGTTTCGATGTAGGGGCCGCCGATCAGGTCGAGGCAGTACGGGACCGCGGCAAAAATGCCCGGAACCTGCTGCCGGCCCTCGGCATCCTTCACGCCTTCCAGCGTTTCCTGGATCGATTTCGGCTGTCCGGGCAGGTTGAGGATCAGCGACTGCCTGCGGATCACGCCCACCTGCCGCGACAGGATCGCCGTCGGCACGAAATTCAGGCTGATCTGCCGCATCTGCTCGCCGAAGCCGGGCATCACGCGGTCGGCGACCGCCAGCGTGGCTTCCGGCGTGACGTCGCGCGGCGCCGGGCCGGTGCCACCGGTGGTCAGCACCAGATGGCAACCGACCTCATCCACCAGGTCGATCAGTGTCGCCTCGATCTTCGCCTGCTCGTCCGGGATCAGCCGTGTCTCCATCTGCCAGGGTGTCGTCAGCGCCCGGCCGAACCAGTCGCGCAGGGCGGGGATGCCCTTGTCTTCGTAGACTCCCTGCGATGCCCGGTCGCTGATCGAGACGAGGCCGATCAGCAGGCGGCCTTCGCTTGCGTCAGGCGTCGTCATGCGCTTCTCCGGCATCTTCCGCCGCAAGCCTGCCGGCTTCCAGCGCCTTCAGTTCCTGGAAGATCGCGCGATAGCTGCGCGGGGGCTTCTGGCCCTCCCGCTCCTTCAGCGCGCTGCGGCGAAGTGCCCGCAGATGCTGCAGGTCGGCGCCGGGAAAGGCCTCGGCGATCTCGGAAAGGGTCTTTTCGTCTTCCATCAGGCGCGAGCGGAGGCGTTCCAGCCGGTGCATGCGGGCCACCTCGACGGCGGATTCCCCACGCAGGTTGGCGAGCGCCGCACGGATCGGCTCCGGCTCGATGTCGCGCATCAGCTTGCCGACATACTGCAGCTGGCGGCGCTTGGCGCCGTGCGCCGTAATGCGTTGCGCCGCCTGCAGCGCATCGCGCAGCGACTCCGGAATGTCGATCCGCTTCAGGCTGTCGGCCGGCAGTTCGGCCAGCTCCTCGCCGAGCGCCTGCAGGGCTTCCATCTGCTGCTTCTTGCGGGTCTTCGACAGGGGTTCGAGATCGTCGGCGTGGGACATTGCTGGATTCAGGGTGCGGGTGGGGCGGGCTGCTATGATAGCGGCTTTCCAGCCAATCCCGAACGCCAGGACCGCCGACCATGCCCCGCGCAGCCGCTCCCTCCCGTTTCAGCCACCGATTCGAAACCCTGCAGGACCTGGCGGGCGATGCATTGGCCCATGCCCGGAAGCAGGGGGCCTCGGCCTGCGATGTGGATGTCTCGGAAGGTTTCGGCCAGTCGGTGACGGTTCGCCGCGGCGAAGTGGAAACGATCGAGTACAACCGCGACAAGGGTATCGGCGTCACGGTCTACCTGGGGCAGCGCAAGGGCTACGCCAGCACCTCCGATTTTTCGTCGGCGGCCTTGCGCGAGACGGTCGACGCTGCGCTCAGCATCGCCCGCTTCACTGCCGAAGACGCCTGTGCCGGCCTCGCCGACGAGGCCCTGCTGGCGAAGCACATTCCCGACCTCGACCTCTATCATCCGTGGGAGCTGCCGGTCGAGCAGGCGATCGACCTGGCGCGCCGCTGCGAGGACGCAGCCTTTGCTGTCAGCCCGCTGGTGAGCAATTCCGAGGGCGCCAGCGTGTCCACGCAGGAGGCCCAGTTCGTTTCCGCCAACAGCCTTGGCTTCATGGCCGGGTATCCGAGTTCGCGCAACTACATCGCCTGTTCGGTCATCGCCGGCGAGGGCGACTCGATGCAGCGTGACGACTGGTACTCCACCGCCCGCAGCGGCGACGCACTGGCAGCGCCGGAAGCCATCGGCGACTATGCGGCCCGCCGTGCGCTGTCCCGCCTCGGCGCAAGGAAGATCCGCACCTGCCAGGTTCCCGTGCTCTTCGAGGCCCCGCTCGCCTCGGCGCTGATCGGCAGCTTCGTCCATGCCGTCAGCGGCGGTGCGCTCTACCGGAAGTCCTCCTTCCTGCTCGACAGCATCGGTCAGCGGATCTTCCCGGCACACGTCTCGATCAGTGAGCGCCCGCACCTGCCGCGCGGACTGGCCTCCAGCGCCTTCGACAACGATGGCGTGGCGACGCGGGACCGTGAAGTGGTCGTCGATGGTGTCTTGCAGGGCTACTTCCTGAGTGTCTACACGGCGCGCAAGCTGGGCATGCAGACGACCGGCAATGCCGGCGGTTGCCACAACCTGATCGTTCGCCCCGGCCCGGATGACCTGGCCGGGCTGGTCCGCAAGATGGGGCGCGGACTCCTCGTCACCGAACTTCTCGGCCACGGCGTCAACTACGTCACCGGTGACTATTCGCGCGGTGCTGCCGGCTACTGGGTGGAAAACGGCGAAATCGCCCACCCGGTGGAGGAGGTGACGATCGCCGGCAATCTCCGCGACATGTTCCTCAACGTCGCGGCCATCGGCAACGACGTCGTCCGTCGTGGCTCCAAGCAGGTCGGCTCGATTCTCGTCGAGCGCATGCAGGTCGCCGGCAACTGACTGTTTTCACGGCTCTTTTTCAGGGTGTTGGCCAATTGTTCCGGACAGGGTTCACTTGCCGGGAAAAAGTTGTATGATGACCCGGTTTTCGGCTCGGATTGATTGCGGGTCAGTCCCCAAGCGGGATTTCCCTTCATGATCCGGAAACTGCCGAGCGGCGACTCTCTGCACAGAAATTTCCGGATCATGAAACGGATTTCGGTGTCGCCGTACTGGCTATAATCGACTTGCGGTTCGTTTGATCAATTTGGAGGAGACAAATCTATGGAACGTCGTTCCTTTCTGAAGAAAGCCGGTGCCGGCCTCGCCGTTGGCGCTACGGCTGCCATGCCGGCGATCGCCGCCGATGCCCCGACCATCAAGTGGCGCCTGGCGTCCAGCTTCCCGAAGAGCCTGGATACCATCTATGGCGGTGCCGAATCGGTCGCCAAGCGCGTGGCCGAGGCCACCGGCGGCAAATTCCAGATTCAGGTCTTTGCCGGTGGCGAGATCGTCCCGCCGTTCGGCGTGCTCGATGCCGTCAAGGACGGCACCGTCGAAATGGCGCATACCGCGTCCTACTACTTCGTCGGCAAGGACCCCACATTCGCCTTCGACGGCACCATCCCGTTCGGCATGACCAACCGCCAAGTCGATGCCTGGTACCGTTTCGGCAACGGCAAGAAGCTGATCCGCGATTTCTACGCCAAGTCGAACATCCACACCATCCCGTGCGGCAATACCGGTACCCAGATGGGCGGCTGGTTCCGCAAGGAGATCAAGACCGTCGCCGACCTGCAGGGCCTGAAGATGCGCATCGGCGGCTTTGCCGGCCAAGTCATCGCCAAGCTCGGCGCGGTTCCGCAGCAGATTCCGGGCGGCGACATCTACCCGTCGCTGGAGAAAGGCACGATTGACGCGGCCGAGTGGATCGGCCCGTACGACGACCAGAAGCTCGGCTTCAACAAGGTGGCCAAGTACTACTACTACCCGGGCTGGTGGGAAGGCGGCCTGCAGCTGTCGCTCTACGTCAACACCAAGATGTGGGCCTCGCTGCCGAAGGAATACCAGGCCATCCTGGAACTCGCCTGTGCCGACGCGCACGTCGAGATGATGGCCGAGTACGACGCGAAGAACCCGGTGGCGCTCAAGCAATTGGTCGGTGCCGGCGCGCAGCTGCGTCCCTTCCCGAAGGAAGTGATGGACGCCTGCTACAAGGCCTCGCAGGAGCTGTTCGCCGAAACCTCGGCGAAGAACCCGGAGTTCAAGAAGATCTACGACGACTACAAGAAGTTCATGGCTGACCAGAACCTCTGGCATCGCATCGCCGAGGGTTCGTATTCGAGCTACATGTACAGCGCCAAGTAAGCGATTTTGCTGCTGCGGCAGAATCAGGACGGGGGCTTGGGCCCCCGTTTTTTTTGCCGGCATTCTGTGCAGCCAAGGCCGTGCCTATGTTTTCCCATAATGCGGAATGTGCGGGATGTCTGCCACATCTGCATAGAATCGATTCGCTGCCATCAGTAATGGTGGTATCTTTTTGGCTCGCAGCTGTCGGTGTCTCGATCCACAAGGCGAGAGGTGCGGGGTGGCGAAAATAAATAACATCGAGGAGATTCAATTTATGGAACGTCGTTCTTTCCTTAAGGCTGGTGCCGGGATCGCCGTCGGCGCCGCTGCCATGCCGGCAATTGCCGCCGACGCCCCGACCATCAAGTGGCGTCTCGCCTCCAGCTTCCCCAAGAGCCTCGACACGATCTACGGCGGTGCCGAGGTCATGGCCAAGCGCGTCGCTGAAATGACCGGCGGCAAGTTCCAGATCCAGGTCTTCGCTGCCGGCGAGATTGTTCCCGGCCCCGGCGTTCATGATGCGGTCAAGGACGGCACGGTGGAGATGGGGCATACCTGCTCCTACTACTTCTTCGGCAAGGATCCCACATACGCCTTCGACACCGCGGTGCCGTTCGGCATGAACAACCGCCAGATCGATGCCTGGTACCGCCACGGCAACGGCGCCAAGCTGATGGGCGAGTTCTTTGCCAAGGCCAACATCGTCGCCATTCCCTGCGGCAACACTGGCGTCCAGATGGGCGGCTGGTTCCGCAAGGAGATCAAGACGGTGGCCGACCTGCAGGGCTTGAAGATGCGCATCGCCGGCCTCGCCGGCCTGACGCTGGCCAAGCTCGGTGCGGTGCCGCAGCAGATCCCGGGTAGCGACATCTACCCGGCGCTGGAGAAGGGCACGATCGATGCCGCCGAATGGGTGGGGCCGTACGACGACCAGAAACTCGGCTTCAACAAGGTCGCCAAGTTCTACTACTACCCCGGTTGGTGGGAGGGCGGTCCGCAGATCTCCATCTATGTCGGCAAGCAGAAGTTCGACAGCCTGCCCAAGGAATATCAGGCGATCCTGCAGGCGGCCTGTGCCGACGCGCATGTCGACATGATGGCCAAGTACGACGCCAAGAACCCGATGGCGCTCAAGCAGCTGGTCGGCGCCGGCACGCAGCTGCGCCAGTTCCCGAAGCCGGTGATGGACGCCTGCTACAAGGCCGCGATGGAGGTGTATGCCGAGATCGCCGCCAAGAACGCCGACTTCAAGAAGGTGTACGACGACTACAAGAAGTTCCTCGACGACCAGAACCTGTGGTTCCGCGTTGCCGAGGGCGCCTACTCGAACTACATGTACAGCCAGCGCTAGCATCCGGATGCGGGTTTGCCCGCACCGGTAGCATCCGACGGGAGCCTTTGGGCTCCCGTTTTTCTTTGGTGGCGGAGTTGAAGATGTGCAGCGCGGTGGGGCCTTGCACCAAGGAGGCTTGGCCAGGTGGCGCAGATGTCCCTGACGGGGAAGTCAATGGCTACGGACTCCATCCCCCGAACTGCCGGCGAAAAAACGGGCGCCGTGGCGCCCGTTTTCCCATGTTGGCCGGGGTTGCTTACTTCGCGCCGGCCGCATCCTGCTTCATCGAGTCGAGGATGGCCTTGTTCGGGTCCTCGTCGGCCGGTGCCGCCGTGCTTGCGTCGGGTTGGGCCTGGGGTGGTGACTGCTCGCCTACCGGCGTGCCGTAGTCGAATACCGGCACGTCGATAGTGACTTTGTCGAGGTCGATCTTGGCTGCCTTGTCGAGGCCGCCGGTGACCATCTGCGGGAAGGCGATGACGAGGGCGACCATGATGATCTGGATGACCACGAACGGCACCGCGCCCCAGTAGATCTGCATCGTCGTCACCGGGTCGGTCTTCTTGCCGGTGACCTTGTCGATGTACTCCTTGGCCGGAGCCACCGAGCGCAGGTAGAACAGCGCGAAGCCGAACGGCGGGTGCATGAACGAGGTCTGCATGTTCACCGCCAGCAGCACGCCGAACCACACCGGGTCGATGCCCAGCTTGATGGCCACCGGCCCCAGCAGCGGCACGACGATGAAGCTCAGCTCGAAGAAGTCGAGGAAGAACGCAAGGATGAAGATCAGGATGTTGACGACGATCAGGAAGCCCACCTGACCGCCCGGCAGCGCGGTCAGCAGGTGTTCCACCCACAGAGGGCCGTCGACGCCCTGGAACGACAGGCTGAACACCGTGGAGCCGATCAGGATGAAGACGACGAAGCACGAGAGCTTCATCGTGGAATCCATCGCCTGGCGCATCAGCTTCAGGTCGAGGCGGCGGCGTGCGATGGCCATCACCAGCGCACCCACAGCACCCATCGCGCCACCTTCGGTGGGCGTCGCGATGCCCAGGAAGATGGTGCCCAGCACCAGGAAGATGAGCGCCAGGGGCGGAATCAGCACGAAGGTCACGCGCTCGGCGATCTTCGACAGCAGGCCGAGCTTGAACACCTTGTTCAGCACCGCCAGCACGAAGGCTGCGCCCACGCCCACGCACATCGAGATGACGACGGTTTCGTCGAGCGGCGTGCCCTCGGGGCGGCTTTTGGCGAACAGCACGGCCAGCGCCACCGACGCCACGAACAGAACGCCCAGCGACATCAGGCCCGAGCCGCCGTTGGCTTCGCGGTAGGTGCGCGCCTCGGGGGGCAGGGCAGGCGCCCACTGCGGCTTGAAGATGGCCACCAGCGCGATGTAGCCCACGTACAGGCCCGTCAGCACGAAGCCGGGCACGAAGGCGCCCTTGTACATGTCGCCCACGCTCTGGCCGAGCTGGTCGGCCATGATGATCAGCACCAGCGACGGCGGGATGATCTGCGCCAGCGTGCCGGACGCGGCAATGACGCCGGAGGCGAGCCGGCGGTCGTAGCCGTAGCGGAGCATGATCGGCAGCGAGATCAGGCCCATCGAGATCACCGAAGCGGCAACGACGCCGGTCGTCGCGGCGAGCAGTGCGCCGACGAAGATCACCGCGAAGGCGAGGCCGCCGCGGATCGGGCCGAACAGCTGGCCGATGGTGTCGAGCAGATCCTCGGCCATGCCCGAGCGTTCGAGGATCAGGCCCATGAAGGTGAAGAAGGGGATCGCCAGCAGCGTGTCGTTGTTCATCACGCCGAAGATCCGCTCCGGCATGGCGCCGAACAGCGAGGGCTGGAGCAGGCCGAGCTCGATGCCGATCAGGCCGAACACGATGCCGTTGGCAGCCAGCGCGAAGGCGACCGGGTAGCCGACCAGCAGGAAGATGACCATGGCGGCGAACATGATCGGCGCCATGTTGTGGATCAGGAATTCAGTCATGTCAGTGCTCCCCGCGCATCTTCTTGATTTCGTCGATCAGGTTTTCTTCCGCTGTCGGGAACTCATGCTTTTCGACCGGGTCCGGGGTCAGGCCCATCAGGTAGGCCACGCGCTTGATCAGTTCGGAGAAGCCCTGCAATGTAAGCAGGAAGAAGCCGATCGGCAGCAGCATCTTGACCGGCCAGAGCGTGAGGCCGCCGGCGTTGACCGACACTTCGCCGCTCTCGAAGGAATGCAGGGCGAAGGGAACCGCCAGCCAGAGGATCATGAAGCACATCGGCAGCAGGAAGAAGACGGTGCCGAACACCTCGATCCAGACCTGCGTTCGCCGCGAGAAGCGGCCGGTAACGACGTCGATGCGCACGTGTTCGTTGTGCAGCAGGGTATAGGCGGCGCCGAGCAGGAAGACAGCCGAGAACAGATACCACTGGATCTCCAGCAGGCTGTTCGAACTCCAGTTGAAGGCCTTCCGAACGACGGCGTTGGCCGCGCTGATGAGTACGGCTGCGAGGATGAGCCACATGGCCCCCCTGCCGATTCGCTCGTTCATCGCGTCGATGAAGCGCGACAAGCTGAGTAATGCATTCACGGGTTGTCCCTCCGATTATGGCGATAGAATCCCGGTCTTATGAAGCCGGTGACTTGTGCTGCCCGGCTTGTGGCCGGGTCAGCAGAATTGCGTCGCAGATATTAGCACAAAAGTTGTCAGACGACCTGACGTGCTCCGAAGTCGATTGCATAGTCTTTCATCGATTTACGCCTATGATTCTCTTTTCACCATATGAAACGCTGGAGGCTGCTGCGTGAATATTGCTTCTGCATGCCGTATCTGTCTGGTCCGTCATGGCGAAACTCCCTGGAATGCCGAGCGGCGGATCCAGGGGCATACCGACATCGGCCTCGACGAGGAGGGCGTCCATCAGGCCATTCTTGCCGCCCGCTGGCTGGCGGCATCGCCGGATCGGCCGGCCGTTCTATATAGCAGCGACCTGCTGCGCGCCCGCATGACGGCCGAGCACCTGGCCCGCAGCCTGGAGTTGCCGGTACTGTTGGCGCCGGAGCTGCGCGAGCGGCGCTATGGCTTCTTCGAAGGGCTTACCTATGACGAGGCGCGCGCACGCCACCCCGAGGACTACACCGCCTTCGAGCATCGCCTGCCGGATTACGCCTTCCCCCGTGGCGGCGAGAGCCTGCGCAGCTTTCACGAGCGAGTCACCCGGCGCCTCCAGGCGATAGCCGTCGCACATCCGGGGCAGATCGTCGCCATCGTCACCCACGGCGGCGTGCTCGACATCATCAACCGTTTTGTCCGCGGCAACCCGCTCGAAACGCCGCGCGACTTCCAGATTCCGAATGCCGGGCTGAGTTGGATCACGGCCGATGCCGCCGGCTGGCGTCTCGATGCCTGGGGCGAGACCCAGCATCTGAACCACGGTGCGCTGGACGAGCTCGATCTGGCCTGAGAGCTTGTGAATAAATCTACTGCGCGATCCGATTGCTTCGTTGGGCCAGGAGGGGGCGGGGGCCCCTTCTATTCCCCCGTGTCGCTCCTCGCCTATCCACTTGATATGTCTCGT
>VFQM010001879.1_pt1 | contig 17101 bp, 14 predicted proteins | sample 3512391 | NCBI WGS metagenome assembly VFQM01 (sample SAMN10412369, study PRJNA504923) | tailings metagenome | isolation source: Replicate 1 from Balatoc abandoned mine | place: Philippines
TAAGCCAAGTCATCGGCAAAAATCAGAATGATATTTGGGGGATTTTCTCTTTTCGATTTTTCGGGATTTTCCGGAAAAAAGAGAGAAAATAAGAGCGAAATCAGAGGAATGTAGCTCATGGGATCTGTTTTACTTGGAGTCGGGTTAAAATATGTTCCGCGATTTTTTCTCCCTGAGACACTCCATTTTCGATAGCGTCCCGAAAGTGAATTCCACCATATAATCTGGAAATGGCCGCTTCCGAGGCCGCTTGATTGAATGAGTTGAACTTGCGTTCAGGTAATCCAAAATACACTTCAGAGCTATCGATAAACTCAAAATCATCCCCGAAAAACTCCGTGAGCACTCTGGCTGCCGCGGTAGAAATCACCGAGTGTCCTGAGGTGTATTCCGGAAATGGAGGGGTCTGCAAAAGAGGCTTCCAACTGGAATTAAAATGCTGATTGATGACGGTTTCGGGGCGGATACGGTGAGTTTCATACTTTGCTTTCCAGCAGGAGACAAACGAATCGTGCAGGGTCATCCCCATCAAAGCGTGGATGTAGGATGTGGACAGGAAGTCCATGCTTTCCATCTGTGCGGCGATTCCGGTGATTCCTATCCAGTGACCACCCGGAGAGATTTTTTTCATCCCTATTGCCATGTGCCCAGTAAATTCCACGGCAAAAGGATTGCAGTCCCAGAAGTTAGCGATGAGTTTTTGCTCTTCTGTTAGATTTCCGGTGACTTGAATGATCTCGTCCAATTGCTTTCTAAAGGCACTCCCTTCTTCCAGACTGAATTCGGCCATGGGTTTTGGGGTAAATTCATCCAGGTTTTGGATGAAGAAAGTCCTCATGGTTCGCCATTCGGGTTCGATGGCTTCGATGTAAGCCGGTGGAGTTGGAAACCACGAACCCGCTTCATCTTTTGGGCTATATCTTGGCAAGGCAGTCAATTGAATGTAACTGTCAGATTTGGCGAGGTTAAGAATTAGATTTTGGATTTCCTGAGCAATCAGAATATGTTGATTTAGATTTTTTCGGGTAACCAGATTTTGTTTTCGGGCCCAATTGATCCAGTTTTTCTGCTTTTCTTGAAGTAAATAACCGGAGGGCATGATCTTTTCCCCCACAAGTAGCATCGAATAGATCCCAATAAATTCCCGGGAAAGTCCATCTGAAATCTTGGGGACTGATTGAATTTCCAGCGTGGAAACTGACAGGAAATCAGGAAGAAAAGTGTCGGTTTCTAAGTCCCTAACCGCCAAAAATGCCGCCAAATTGGTGTAGGCATAGATTCTGGCGGCTACCGGTGGACTAGCCACATCGGTGACCATCACCTCGGTGATGTGAAAAAGTTGCTCGGCGTAGATTCTGGCCCATTCCTGACTCGGTTTCTCACCAAATGTTGGGAAGAAAATCAGAGAAAAAAGTAAAATCAAGATCTGTTTGCGATTCATTTGATTTTGAAAATTTGGATGGTTTGCTGATTGATTCCGAAAATAAGGTACTCATTTCCGCCCGAGTTGACTTGAATGATCGATTTAATATCGCCTTTGATAGCTAGCCCCGATTCCTGAGGAGATAGTGGCTTGAAATTTCCCTTTCCATCTCCAAGTAAAACCAAGCCAAATCCCGCATCAATTTTCCCAATTCGGATTCGCGTTTGACTTTGGTTACCACCAAGTACCAAATCCATTATTCCATCATGATTGATGTCCGCAGTGTGGATCGCATAGACTGGAAAAGCCTGGGCTTCCCGTGGCAGTGGGACGGCTTTGAAGCCGGATTCGGTATTCCTGAAAATCATCGTTTCCAAGGTTTTTGCACTTAATTGTTGTGCATTTGCAAGTTCTTCAGTGCTGAAAAGGTCGGTGATTTTGGCTTTCGAATAGGATGCATAATCGGTGAATTTGCTTCGCATGCTGACCATCTGCCCCAAAAGTTCATCACGGCTGGCAAAAGGATAGAATCCATCTCCAATAAAACATTCCAAGATGGGATCTATACTTCCATTTCGATCAAAATCTGCGGCAAAAAGGCGAATTTCTTTTTCGGGACTGACTTGGAAAGGGGAGTTCCAACCGTAATTACCCGCAATCAGGTCCAAATTACCGTCCCCATCGATATCAACCTGGGTGATGGTATTCCACCAACCCGAGAGATCAGATTCAAAATAGCTTGTATTGATTTCGAGTTTGGAACCAGAACTCAACAAAACGGTGGGACTCATATACTCACCGACTAGGATGAGATCGGCTTTTCCATCCTGATTTACATCCTGACTAAGCGCTCCGCTGATCATTCCGATTCTGGAATTTGGCAGCCATTGAGCGGTTTCGTCAGTGAATTTTCCCTGACCTTGATTGATCAAAATTCTCGACTCGGGAATCTCAGGATATCTTCCGGGGACAATTTTCCCTCCAAGAAACAAGTCCAAGTCACCATCCGAATCCAGGTCCAAGGGGACAATTGCGCCAATACTGATTGGAAAGGCAGGAAAATCAGGCTGGGGAATCAACACTCCACTTCCATCATTGAGGTACAAGCGATCCCGAAGTGACTGGTCTGTACTCGTATAGTCGTGATATCCCCCACTTCCTAAGAGCAAGTCTGGGTAGCCATCTTGATTGAAATCTTCGAAAATGACCACCGCATCTGTGAAGTCCCCTGAAGATCTAAATCCTCTATAAACTTCCCAGTTTCCTTCTGAAAAAGTGTAAATCCTTCCTGTTTGACCCTTGTTGCCACCGATGAAAATCTCAGGCTTGCCATCCTGATTGAGATCGGAAGTCGCTAGTATCGGACCAAGATGGCTTGGCATATTCACCAAAAGTGGTTGGCGTTTGAAGTCGTTGATTTTGGAAAGTGAGGGATTGAAATCTGGCACGTTATCGAGTTTTTCCAACAAAGCATCCTTTTTTGATTCCACTGTTTTAAAATGAGATGTACCCTCTTTTTGAATTTCAATTCGCTGATTTATCCGTATTTGATCCAGATTTTGCCAACTTCCATCTGGCCATACGATTTCAATTTGATCGGCCTTTTCCGCTATTCCCAATCCAAAATGCAACACCGGGCTGGAGGAAGATTGAAATCCACGCACGGGTTGTAGCTCCTGGAAGTGTAGCTTTCCGCCTGCCCAAACGCTGACTTTTGCGCCTACGGCAAAGGGATTTTGGCTCTCCTCCTGAAGTTGGATTTGGAGCCAATTTCCTTTTTGACTCTTGTTTTCAAAAATCCCCGCTGTCTCATTCAGGTGATTGACGATAAGATCCAAATCACCGTCTCTATCCAAATCAGCATAGGCGGCTCCCGAAGAAAAATTGGGAGAGGAAAATCCAGCTTGGGATGATATGTTTTTGAAAGTTATATTTCCTTGATTTTCAAATAAGTAATCATGTATTGGTGTGGAACTCATCGAAGTTACCAAGTGTAGGGTGTCGGCCTTCTCTTTGGCAACGGCTTGCTTGAAGTAATAATCGCCTTTGTATTTCAGAAAATCCCGATTGGTGTAATCCCGGTAATAGCCGTTAGTTACGAGTAGATCTTTTTCAGCATCGTTATTAGCATCAAAAAACAAAGCAGACCAACTCCAATCGGTATTGGAGATTCCTGCCAGCTGACCTATTTCAGAAAAAAGACCACCTCCATGATTGACATGAAGCATATTTCGCATCAGTTGATGATAAAAATTCCGACTTAGCATCAAATTATACTGTTCGTAATTTTCAGGGCCATAGAGCAGTTTTTGTCGCTCGTTGTCCTCCGGTAGCATATCCAAAGTAAATATCTCCGGACGGCCATCGTGGTTAAGATCGGCAATATCTGCCCCCATGGAGAAATGCGAAATATGCTGGAGGTAATCTTGCATTTGATCTGTAAAAGTCCCGTCACCGTTGTTGATGTAAAGGTAATCGGGCTCGATGTAATCATTGGTCACTAGCAAGTCAGGCCAGTCGTCCCCGTTGATATCTGAGGCGATCACAGCTAGTCCAAAACCGAGTCCTGTGCCTTTTATTCCCGCTGATTCGCTGATATCTACGAATTTTCCGTCGTCATTTCTGTAGAGTTTATCCCCAGCAGTCGGATGTCTTCGGGCACGAACTTCGTCAAATTGGATCTCTGAAATGACTTCTGTGTTGTGGTTAAGTAAATAGAGATCCAAATCTCCGTCACGATCAAAGTCAAAAAATAAACCCTGAGTGGAGTTGGATTGATCAGCCAATCCCAACTCTTCGGCTTTTTCTTCAAATCTGAGCTTACCGAGATTGATCCAGAGTTCATTTTGACGGTATTCCGCCGGACCTTTTCCGGAATAGCAAACATAGATATCGAGGAGCCCATCTCCATCGACATCTGCAAAACTCACCCCCGTTGTCCAGGAATTTTTGCCTCCCACACCTGCAGATTTGGTAATGTCCTCAAATCGGAGATTTCCCAGGTTGCGGTAGAGTTTGTTGCCCGTCATATTGCCGGTGAAAAAAATCTCCTCCAATCCATCTCCATCGAGATCGCCCACTGCTACTCCTCCTCCGTTGTAGAAATATTCATAGCGGAGGATGTTGTTTTCAGCATCTTCTTTAAGTTGATTCTTGAAGGAAATACCCGTTTTTCGGGGATTTAGTTTTTCAAAAACAGTACGGAAACCCTCCTGAGCAAATGAAGTGTTCAGGGAAACCATGAAAGCCAAAATCGGCCAAAATTTATGGTAAACGGGCTTTAGCATGTAAAATAGCAGGATATTAACCCAGCCTGTTGAGTACATCTTCGAATATCTTTTCATTGACGACCGCGACACCTCCCATGAGCCCTACATCTTCTCCGAGTTGGTAGAGGGCGAGTTGTGTTTTTTCCCTAGACTTGGCCATGCTGTAGATATTGAGGGCCTGCTGAATAGGAGTGATCAGGTATTGATTAGCTTCAGCGACTGATCCACCGATTATGATCAGTTCAGGATTGAGCAATTGGATCAAAATGGAAATTCCTCTACCCAAGTCGAGGCCTGCCTCCGAGAGGATGGTAATAGCTCGCTGATCTCCGGCTAAGGCGGCTTCGACGACTACACCTGGCTCGAGGTCTCCTTCATGATCTCTCACTATCCTCGCGAGGATGCTCTCTTTGTCCAGTTTGATGGCTTCCTCGGCCATTCGCACGATGGCAGTCCCAGAGGCTACTGCTTCCAGGCAGCCCTTTTTCCCACAGGTACAGGTCACTTCTTTGGATTCGAAAATCGGGGAGTGAGAAAATTCTCCGGCAAAGCCTGAAGCTCCCTGGTAGATTTTGCTGTCGATGATGATTCCCAAGCCAATACCCCAGCCGATGAAAAGCCCGAGGACATTTTTGTGTGTGTGATCAGGACCAAATTTAAACTCTGCCAAAGTCATGGCTCGGGCGTCGTTTTCGAGGAAAATTTTCTTTTTGAATCGCTCCTCCAGATTTTCAAGCAGCGTTTTTTTGCCGAATCTCAAATAGGTGTAGTTGACTCCCCCTACAGAATCTACCAATCCGGGCATAGAAAATCCAATTGCGATAATTTTTTCAGCAGCAATATTAGTCTTGGCCAGATACTGATCGATTAGCCCGCATAGTTGATCGAAAGTATCCTTTTCATTGTTGAGCGTGATTTTGTGATTTTCCTTTTCGAAAGCTTGTTCGTGGGTACAGTTAAACAAAGCCAATTTGACATTGAACTTGGATAAATCTACCGAAAGCACATAGAATGCATCATTGGCCAAGCGATAGAGATCCGGCTTCCGTCCACCTTGAGATTCTGCACGTCCTTGCTTGATTACCTCACCAGAGGTCATTAGATCCGAAAGAAGAGTATTGACCGTGGGTAGGGAAATACCTACTTCACTGCAGATTTCACTAGCCGTATTGGGTCCCTTGAGGTAAAGGTTTTTAATGATTTTGATTTTATTGACGTAGCTCTTGATCTCGACTACGCCGTCCATTTTGGCTATTACTTCGTTGGGATTGATTAGGTTCATGGTCAGCAAGTATTGGGTCAAGTACGGGAAATTTTGTTTTTCTGCCAATACTTATTGAAAAAAATCAAAAAACAAATCTGCTGAAAGTGAATAAATCCGAATTTATTTAACCTTGTTCTGATGGTTTTTAAAAAAGATCAGATTTTGGATACATAAAAAAAATCCCGAGGCAAGCCCGGGAATATTTTAGCTATCAATAGGTCAATTAAGGGATTCTATCTTTTTGGCAATCTCCTCAGCCTCTGCCATCAGTTGGTCTGACTTGGTTCGATTGGAATGAGATGCCTTATGGGCTTCTGACAGGAGTTTGGCGTATTGCTCTTGCAATTTTTCTTTTTCTGTCTTCTTCTTAAATAATCCGAACATGGTAGTATAGTTTCCTTTCCAACCAGACTGAATTACCAATTGTTTGAATCAAAAGTCGAATAAAATCTGTGAGCTAGTGCTGCTGGGAACCACCTCGTCATCTTTGTAGTTGACCAGATCGGTAAGCCTTCCTGCCGAATTGTAGTATCGCCAAGGACCGTCTTTTTTTCCGTCTTTCATGTTGCCTTCGGATGCTTTACGGCCATTTTCGTGGTAAAATGCCCATATTCCGTCCGCTTTGCCGGCTTTAAAGTTGCCTTCGGATTCCTTGCCGCCATTCACATAGTAAGTGATTCGAGTACCATTACCATCTTTGAGGGTTCCTTTGTCGAGTTTATTTTGACCATCATAGCTGAAGTAATCTCCCACGTTCATGAGGCGACCATTGTCCCAGTATTCTTCTTGGGTCAGCTGCTTGTTGTCGTAGAATAAACCCCAAATACCATTCTCAAATCCAAAAGCATAAGCACCTACAGACTTGAGTTGACCTCCGTCGTAGTAGTAAAACCACTGTCCGGTTTCCATTCCCAGAGAGTATTCCCCCTCTGCGATGAGGATTCCGATTTTGTTAAAATACTTCCAAAGCCCAGTTTTGAGATCATTCCGATATTCACCTATTGAATAGACTTTGCCGTCAGGGAAAAAACTTTTCCAGATACCGCTTTTCATTCCGTTTTCATAGATACCCTGTACCGATATATCTCCCGAATCGTGGTATTCAATGTATTCGCCGATAGGCAATCCCAATTCGTAGGTTTTTCTCTTGGAGAGTGTTTTGTTCGGGAAAAATTCCTCCCAGACACCTGTGGCAATATCGTTTTCGTATCGCTCTACTCTGGCTACCCGTCCTGTTTCATAATAATAAGTCCAGGTTCCGGAACGCTTTCCATTTGTGTCGTAAAACTCCTCTGCTTCGAGCACTTTAGTGCCGGGAAAATACCTTTTCCATTCCCCTACTTTTTTGCCCTTGGCATAATTTCCCACTTCATAAATTACGTTCCCCAAAGCCATTCGCTTGAAAGGCCCGTCAAACTCCCCCTTCACTGTAGTCCCTTCGGTGATCAGGTTACCCTCTGGATCGTATTCCAAAAAAGGGCCTTCCAGGAGCCCATTTACGTAAAATTCCCTTCTCGCCAATTCTCCAAATTCATAGTAGGTGAGCCACTGTCCTACTTTTTTTCCGTTTTCATATTGACCTTCCACCTTGACTTGGGTGGGGCTTATATAGGAGCCTCTGACACCGGTTTTGCCGTAGTATTCGGTGTATTTTCCTACCTGAACACTGTCCTGAAAGATCATTTCCTTGATCACTGCTCCATCTTGGTCATAATATTTGGCGGGGCCAAAGAGTTTTCCTGCGCGGTATTCCGCCATTTCTCTTCGTTTTCCATTTGGATAAAAGAGCGTCCAAGTGCCGTCCCTAAGTCCGTCTTTAAAATTCCCCTCAGTGATCAGACTATTCGTTTTGGTATTATAAAATTTCCAGAGTCCTTCTCTATTCCCCCTCTCCAAAACTCCCGTTCCCATGATAGTACTGTCAGGAGTGTATTGAGTGACGATTTGAGCTTGCTGAGAAAAAGCAGAAAAAAAGTTCAGGGTGAAAACTGTGAGCAGAATGTATCTCATGTGGGTCGTTTTTCTTAGATTTTCTTGCCTTCGGTCTAACGCTAAAAAACCAAAGGCAGACATAATCGGAACGAAGATTTCTTATTCCAGTTTAAAATTAAGAGAAATAAGACTCGATCAATGGTCAAAGCTTAGGATTGAGAGTACTTTTTTTATTTCTTTTTGGAAATGGGTAGAGCAAATCTCGAGATCTGAGGACAGTTCCAACTCTTTGATCCAAAGAATAGATTCCCTGGCAGCGAGTAGGTTTGGACTTACCTGATTTGTCAGATTTCTGAGAATAATCTGATCATGCAGGTTCCAGCGATCGTGACTTAAGGCGAGCGAAAAATTTTCTTTCAGCAATTTTTCTGTTTCCAGTTGGATTTTTCCTCCTAAAAAGACCAACAAATATGCTCCTTTTCCCCACCAAACGAGCAATCTGAGGTTAATTCCACGCTGCAGATCAAAATCCCGAATCACATCCAATACCCAATAGGGACTTCCGATCAACCCATTTCCCTTGGATATTTTGCAGCCCTTAGAATCCCCATGGATTTTCAATAGTTCATCTTGGGGTAAGGCATTGGAAACTTCGACCAAAAGGCTCTCGATCTGCCGCCGGAGCTGATTTTGGCGGTCGAGGAGACTCTGATCCAGAAAAAGTGAAAGATCAATATTGCCGTCCAACTTGACCATCTTACCAGCGGAGCAAGGCTGATGCCCAAGCAAATCCAGACCCAAATGCTGCCAGACAAACCAAATCACCTTCTTTCACCCGCCCTTGTTCCCAGGCTTGAGAAAGAGCGATAGGAATAGTTCCGGCTGTGGTATTGCCCAAATACATGATATTGTTGAAGACTTTCTCATCAGGCAATTGGAGTTTTTGTTGGATATACTGGCTGATGCGAAGATTGGCCTGGTGAGGTACAAGGATATCCAGATCCTCTTTTTTCATGCCATTGGCATCTAATGCCTCCTGGATCACTTCCATAAATCGGACTACGGCGTGTTTGAAAACCGCATTTCCATTCATTTTGAGGAAAAAATCTCCCCGGTCGATCATTTCTTGGGAGATCCGTACTTTTCCACTAGAGCTTGGGGCGATACAATACAGTTCCTCAGCATGTGCACCATCTGCATGAAGGTGAGTGCTCAATATTCCCGGCTGATCGCTTTCTACAGCACCTAAGACTACCGCTCCCGCTCCATCTGCAAATATTACCGCGCTAGAGCGTCCTTCATCGCTTTTATCCAAAGCGCTGGATTGAATCTCTGCGCCCACGACCAGGATTTTTTTATACATTCCGGTTTTGATGAATTGATCCGCTACCGAAAGGGCATATATAAAGCCCGAGCAGGCATTGCGAATGTCCAAAGCTCCGATCGAGGTGAGACCCAGTTCCCGCTGTAGCAAAACTCCATTTCCTGGGAGAAAATAATCTGCAGTAATGGTCGCGAAAACAATAAAATCGATGTCTTTTCCCTCCAAGCCGGCTCTCTCCATCGCCATTCGGCTGGCTTTGGCTGACATGTTGGTCACGGTATCTACACCCGGAGTAAACCATCTTCGTTCATGAATTCCGGTTCGCTCAACTATCCATTCATTGGATGTGTCCATCATTTGGGAAAGTTCCTCATTGGTGACTATCCTTTCGGGCACATAATGTCCCGCTCCGAGAATCCGTGATTTGAACATGGTAATTTGGGTTTATCTACTATTTTTAAAACAATGTTGCAAATATCGGTACTGATTACCAGTCCTACAAAAAGAAAAACTTAATGGATTTAATTAACCAAATAGGGTATAGTTGCCAAATTGATCCATGGGGGAGGTACGACGGATGATTCCCGGTGAATCGTTTTGAACCGAATTGACCAAGGGAGAAACGGTGTAGTTCAGCATCAATTCGGCAGGATAAGGCTTCAAAAGATTCATCAATTCTGCCTCGCTTGAATACTTATCCAGCCATTTTTTTTCTGACTCTCGGCTGAGAATCAAAGGCATCCGGTCATGTACATCCGCCACCACTTCATTTGGACTTGTGGTCAAAATCAAAAACGTATGCTGTATCTCACCTGTGACAGTTTCGTATTCTTCCCAAATGCCCGCAAAGCTGAAAATCTCCTCTTCTCTTAGCGTGAAGCGATAGGGGATTTTGGTTTTTTTACCCAGTCTTTTCCATTCAAAAAAACCATCGGCAGGAATCAAGCAGCGTCGTCGCTGAAACGAGTTTTTGAAGGATATTTTCTCATGCACTGTCTCTGCTTTGGCATTGATGAGTTTTTGTGAGACCGGTTTGTTTTGACCAAAGTCAGGCGTAATGCCCCAATAGAAAAATGAAAAACCCTTAGGGGAATCCGATGTGATGACGGGCACGAGCTGAGTGGGAGCGACATTGTATCTGGGCTTAAAATCGGCAAGCATTTCCGCTTGAAACCGTTCTTCCAATTCGATTTTACTTTTGCTCAAAGAATATCTGCCACACATGGTCGGGTTGTTGAGTGATTTGGGCGGAAGTTAGAGATCATGAGCTATAAATTCAACTGCCCTAGCTTCTGAGTAGTAGGTTTTTTCGCCCAGACCGGAGACAAATCCCACATGACCTCCATGAGCGGGTAGTTCGAGATGAACAGGTTCAAGCTTTTTCACCAGATCCACTGGATAGGAACTTTGACTTAGAAATGGATCGTTTTGGGCATTCAGGATTAGGGCAGGCACTTGGATCCTCTGCAAAAACTGTAGCGAAGAATTTATCCGATAGTATTCCTCGGCATTGCTGAATCCATGAAGAGGTCCGGTGATTACATCATCAAAATCTCTTAGGGACTTGATTTTGGCCAGTTTTTCCCCGGGATGGATTTCTGGAAATAGCGCTGATTTCCGTTCTACTTTTTCCATAAGAGTTTTCAAAAACCGTTTGGCATAAAGCCGGTTTTGTCCGGTGGAAATTTGATCACAAGAACCACCCAGATCAAGAGGTACTGATATCGCTACAGCTTTTTTGACTTTAGGTGCAGAAAGCCCCTTTTCGCCCAAATATTTTAAAGTAAGATTACCCCCCAGACTAAATCCTACAATGAATATCGATTGATAATCCTGAGCGGCCCGCTGGACTACCGTGTCTAGGTCATAGGTCGCTCCGCTGTGATAAAAAATCGGTTTTTGGTTGAGTTCAGTACCGCATCCACGGTAGTTCCATGCCAAGACATCGAAGCCATTCTGAAAAAAAGACCGGGCCATTCCCAAGACGTAGGGACGTCTGCTATTCCCCTCCAATCCGTGATTGATAATCACGACTTTGCTGGAGCCAGCTCGATACCAGTCCAGTTGGAGCACATCACCATCAGGAGTGGGAAGTTTTTCCTCCTCGGGAGTATGAAGGCTTACCTTACGGAAAATAGCAGGGTAAATGGTTTCTAAGTGCCCGTTAAAGAGCCAATTAGGGCGTTTATAGAGGCTTTTGATTACCAGAGGCATAAAGTAAAGCGACCGAATGGTGCTGGGAAAATAGCTGATATAAATTTGAATAAAGTCTTTTTAAAAACTATTTTTGGACACTTTAAAAACGAACAAGCTCAAAACTACCTATGGCCGAAATAATCAGAATGCCAAAAATGAGTGACACCATGGAAGAGGGGGTGATCGCATCTTGGTTGAAAAAAGTGGGTGATACCGTCAAGCCGGGTGATATCCTGGCCGAAGTGGAAACCGACAAAGCCACCATGGAGCTCGAATCCTACGAGGAAGGTGTCTTATTATATATTGGAGTTCAGGAAAAAGATTCCGTGCCGGTCAATGGAGTCATTGCGATTATCGGCGAAAAAGGTGAAGACTATCAGCACCTATTGAATGGCTCAGGGGAATCTTCTACCAAAAAAGAAGAACCCAAGGCAGAGACCAAAGCAGAATCAAAAGCCGAAGAGCCAAAGAAAGTTGAAAAAAAGACCGAGAAAATAGATACTTCAAATATCAACGCTACGGTGATCACCATGCCCAAAATGAGTGACACCATGCAAGAGGGGACCATTGCGGCTTGGTTGAAAAAAGTGGGAGATACGGTCAAATCCGGTGAAATCATCGCCGAAGTAGAGACAGACAAAGCCACTATGGAATTGGAGTCCTACGAGGATGGAGTTTTGCTTTACATCGGGGTGGAAGCAGGAAATGCCGTAGCAGTAGATGGTGTTATCGCCGTTGTTGGAGAGAAAGATGCCGACTACCAAACCCTACTCAAAGCACATCAATCAGGGGGGAAATCATCCGCTGAAGAAGTCAAAGAAGAAGCTCCTGTGCCGGCTAAAGCAGAAGAACCAAAAAAGGCAGAGTCAATATCAACCCCTGCCCCTTCGACTCCTGTAGCTTCTGGTGAGCGAGTGAAAGCTTCGCCACTTGCCAAAAAAATTGCTGAGGAAAAAGGATTTGACATTAGCCAAGTGCCAGGATCCGGAGAAAATGGACGTATCGTAAAGCGAGATGTAGAAAACTACGTGCCAGCAGCATCTCCTGTAGCTGCTTCAGCTCCTGTTTCCTCATCATCAGCTCCTGCACCGATGATCGGTCAGGAGAGCTTCCGAGAGGAAAAAGTTTCTCAAATGAGAAAAACCATCGCGAAGCGTTTGGCTGAAAGTAAATTCGGTGCGCCTCACTTCTACCTCACCATGGAAATCAACATGGATAAGGCAATCGAAGCAAGAAAGAGCATGAATGAGTTTTCTCCGGTGAAAATTTCATTCAACGATATGGTGATCAAAGCTGCTGCTGCTGCTTTGCGTCAGCATCCAAAAGTAAATTCCAGCTGGTTAGGTGACAAAATCCGTTACAATGACCACATCCACATCGGAATGGCGGTTGCTGTAGAAGAAGGGCTTTTGGTCCCTGTGATTCGATTTGCAGACAGCCTGTCTCTTTCTCAGATTTCCAATCAGGCCAAGACTCTAGGAGGAAAGGCGAAAAACAAAGAACTTCAACCTAAAGATTGGGAAGGAAATACCTTTACCATTTCCAATTTGGGAATGTTTGGCATTGAAGAGTTTACCGCTATCATCAATCCGCCGGATGCTTGTATTCTTGCCGTAGGGGGGATTAAAGAAACTGTGATCGTAAAAGACGGTCAGATGAAGATCGGAAATATCATGAAAGTGACGCTCAGCTGTGACCACCGAGTAGTGGACGGTGCAGTGGGTTCAGCCTTCCTTCAGACGCTGAAAGGCTTGCTGGAAGATCCGGTCAGAATATTGATCTAAAAAATACCTGTCAAAAAGTCCTGTCCCGATAGCTTCGGGACAGGACTTTTTGCTTTTGTATGGTTCTTGTGTACTTTTTCAATAGAGCAGTTCAAATTTAAATATCAAAAAATGTTCGGAGTTCGAAGTTTCAGGTTGTTTTGGTTTAACCTTGAACTCTGAAACAGGAACTTTTTGAATAAAAAACTAATAGCTATCCAAAAATGGAAAAAATCAAATCAACTACCGTCGTCGCAATCCGACACAATGGAGAAGTAGTCATCGGAGCAGATGGACAGGCGACTTTGGGAAATACAGTTGCCAAAAGTACAGTCAAAAAACTGCGGGTTTTGCAAGGCGGAAAGATCGTGACCGGATTTGCAGGGTCTACAGCGGATGCCTTTACCCTGCTGGAAAAGTTTGAAGAAAAACTCAATTCCTTCGGAAATAACATGAAGCGGGCAGCGGTCGAATTGGCCAAAGAATGGCGAATGGATCGCATGCTGAGCCGTTTGGAAGCGATGATGATCGTAGCTGACAAAGACGATATCCTGATTATTTCCGGTACCGGAGATGTGATCGAACCGGATATGGAGATCGCGACCATAGGTTCCGGAAGCATGTTTGCCCAGTCGGCTGCCAGAGCGATGAAGAAATTTGCCCCCAATCTCACCGCAGAAGAAATGGTCCGTGAAAGCCTCCACATCGCTGCCGATGTCTGCATCTATACCAACCACAATCTGGTAATCGAAAAAGTGAAAGCCTGATTTTCTGATCAAAATCATACCCAAAGCCGGAAAAGAATTCCGGCTTTTTTTGTGTTTCACAAAACCTGAAGTGGTTCTTGGGTGTTATTCAGGTGAATTATCTCATTCCGATGGAAACACCTACTGTCAAAAAGACAAGCAAAAAAGATTACCGCAAGCTCATTCTGGAAGGGTTTGTCAGCCATGTTTTGGAACATGGAGCACAGCCAGCCTCAGTATTCAAATTTGCCAAAGAGCTTAAAATGAAAGAGGAAGAGTTTTATACCTACTTCACCTCTTTTGAAGCGATCAAATCGGCCATTTGGGTATCCATTTATGACACTACCCTTGAGGCAATCGAATCTCAGGAAGTATTCAAAGAATATAGTGCTCGCGAGAAGTTTCTTAGTTTTCTCTTTACCTGGATCGAGGAACTCAAGAAAAACAGATCCTACCTGTTGAGTTTGTATTCGGACAAGACCCAGTCTTTCAAGTCACTTCCCGTAGATACCAAAGAATTTAAAGAGAAGTTTAAGGACTTTGCTTCCGATATTATTTTGGAAGGAAAAGAGACACAGGAAATTGCAACAAGGCCTTTTATCACCGAAAAATACGATGAAGCCCTTTGGCTTCAAGTTGCATTTGTTTTCAGATACTGGCTGGATGATCGTAGCCCAAGATTCGAAAAAACGGATGCAGCGATCGAGAAATCAGTCAATTTGGCTTTTGACCTGATGGGAAAAAGTGCTCTCGATACTTTCTTGGATTTCGCCAAGTTCCTCTACCAAAACAAATAATCCATGTCTGGCAAAGTAAAAGAACAGGAAGCCATCCCGGTTTCCAAAGTGCAGCGGGCTGCCAAATTCATTTCCACTGGAGCAAAAGTAGGAGGGAACTACGTCAAGCATTACGCAAAAAAGATTGTCAATCCTTCTTTGGACAAGGAGGAACTGCATCAAAACAACGCTTCGGATATCTACAATTCGCTGAGCGAACTCAAGGGTTCTGCCTTGAAAGTGGCTCAAATGATGTCTATGGATAAAAATCTGCTTCCAAGAGCTTATCAGGATAAGTTTACGATGGCGCAGTATTCTGCTCCGCCCTTGTCTTATCCGCTTGTAGTGAAGACTTTTCAAAAGTATTTCAGCAAGACTCCCGAGCAGCTTTTTGACACCTTCACCCGATCCGCAGTCAATGCGGCTTCGATCGGTCAGGTGCACCAAGCAACTAAAAATGGACAGACTTTGGCAGTCAAAATCCAATACCCCGGTGTGGCTGACTCAGTAAGCTCTGACCTCAAATTGGTTCGTCCTTTTGCGCTTAGACTTCTGAATATGAATGAGAAGGAACTTGATCACTACATGGAAGAAGTGGAGGAGAGGCTTGTCGAGGAAACAGATTATCACCTCGAAGTAGAGCGATCACGGGAGATTTCTGAAGCCTGTTCGCATATTCCAAACCTCCGGTTTCCAAAGTATTATGACGAATGGAGCTCAGAGCGGATTATCACCATGGACTGGATTTCCGGTAAGCACATCAAAGAGTGGATGGAAACCAATCCCAGTCAAACCCTTAAAAATCAGGTAGGTCAGGCACTTTGGGATTTTTACCATCACCAAGTGCATAACCTGAAGCAGGTTCATGCAGATCCGCATCCGGGTAATTTCATTATCGAGCCGGATGGTACATTAGGTATCATTGATTTTGGTTGTGTGAAGGTTATTCCGGAGGACTTTTATCAAGGGTATTTTGCCTTGATCAAAAAAGAATTGGTGATGAAAGAAGAAGAACTCAATCAGGTTTTTTATTCGTTGGACTTCATTTCGGATAAAGATACCGAGGAGGAAAAAGCGTATTTCAAAGGGGTGTTCAAAGAAATGATTTCGCTGTTGGGTAAGCCTTTCCATGTAGATCGATTCAACTTTGCGGACGACAGCTACTTCGAACAAATTTTCCTTTTGGGAGATCGAATTTCCAATGACAAGATGTTTAAAAAATCCCGACAGGCTCGAGGATCGAGACATGGTTTGTACATAAACAGAACTTACTTTGGGCTGTATAATCTGCTCAATCAGCTTCAGGCTGAAGTGGATACGACCAAGCCGGAATGGTTAAAGTGATCAGTTTAGAGAATTAGGAAAGTCCTCGATTTTATCGGGGATTTTTTTTGGTTTAGTCAGTTGGTTAAAGAAAATTGATATTTGTTTCCAAAAAGTGTAACTTTCTTTAGTGAGAATCATATCCGAAAAAGTCCTCGTTGATTTTATTAAAAAATATCCAGATTCTAGGGCTTCCCTAGAAAAGTGGGTTGAGACGATAAAGATTTTAAAGTTGGAAAATCTTAACCAATTGAAGGGGATTTTTAGATCGGCTGATATACTTCCAAAGAATCGAGTTGTATTCAACATTGGAGGAAATAATTATAGGCTGATTACTGGTATTCATATAGCGAAACCCGGCAAACAGGATGTGGTGTTTACTATTTGGATAGGTACTCATGCAGAATATGACAAAATCGACGCAATTAACATTTGAATAGACATGGAAACTTTAGATAAACCAAAATTGAAAATTCTGGAAAATGATGCTGAATATTATCAAGCATTGGATTACATCAAGAGTTTGATTGATGAGGGACTAGTTCAGCCAGGAACTGAAGAGGAAAATTATCTTGAGGTCATGTCTGTTTTGGTTGAAAAGTATGAGGAGGAAAAAGGATATAAATTGGACTTTGATAAGTCTGACCCCATTGATTGGTTGAAATATTTTCTTGAAGAAAATGGTCTTCAGCAAAAAGACTTAATTCCGGCCTTGGGTCCATCCAGTAGAGTGTCTGAAATCATGAACAAAAAGCGGCCTTTAAGCCTGAAACAGATTAAAAATTTGAATCGGCAGTTTGGAATTCCAGTTCAGCTCCTCATTAAGTGAAAGATGGGTTATTAAAATGGATTGCCACTGATGCCACAGGTAGATTTTAACCATTGAGGAAATGAAGAGAATTAAGATTTTTTTTCTCCTAGGAAAAGGTTGGATAAGTTTTAGGTTCAAATCTTTTCTTAATCTCTAAATGGTTAAACAAAAAAAGAGGCCGTTAGGCCTCTTTAGTTTATTTAGCATAAGTCACCCGATAGATGCAGTTGGCCATATCGTCAGAGATGAGCAAGCTGCCGTCAGGCAATTCCTG
>VFQM010001881.1_pt1 | contig 17087 bp, 19 predicted proteins | sample 3512391 | NCBI WGS metagenome assembly VFQM01 (sample SAMN10412369, study PRJNA504923) | tailings metagenome | isolation source: Replicate 1 from Balatoc abandoned mine | place: Philippines
TGCGCAGATGGGTCGACTTCGCCGATGAGGCCCAGGTCGACCCCAAAGAGCGCGATGGGATCGCGCTGCAGATGGCCGAGCGCGATCGGGTTTTCGACTCGTAGAGCTGATCGCGCGTGCTCGAATCTACGAGCACGCCGACCCGGTGGACAGTGCCTCAGGCCTCAGTCGTCCACGCCATCATCAAGCACGTAGGCGTCGTGACCGGGCCCCAGCTCGCGCTCGGCGATCTGCTCGGCCAACTGCCGCGAGGTGAAGGCCGCAGCGCTGAACATGCATTCAGTCCAGGCTTTTTCGTCGTCGGCGAGGAAGACCCGCTCAGTGGCGCGGTAAACGTAGAAACTCATGGGGAAATGGCGCTTGGTCGCGTCTGCTGTTGGTACCAAGCCAAGGTACAGCACAGCGCAACCTCGTCAAGGGAGATGCACGTCGTGCCTCAGGGCCCGGACGGGGGAAAACTGTTGAAGAGCCGACCGCAACAGTGACGTTCTCGCTTGCGTGCTGCCCGCAGCTGGCGTGCCTGCCCCTGTTCCGTCTTGAGAACTGCTGACATGGCGGACAGCTCAGCACTACTTCCACGCTGCCACGACGTACGACAGTGCGTAGAGGATGCCAGGAGAGCACAGCAGCGCGAGCGCCGCAAGCTTCCACCCTGGAGGGTCCTTGTAGAAGTCAAAGCGAGGCGGTTTCCACATGTTGCAAGTCCGAGTTGAGCGCGTTGCGAGGGAGCCCTTCTGGTTTTCTGAATAGCTACGAGGTCTATGTGAAGCACGTCCTGGCTTCAATTCTTCCATGCTTGTCACGAACAAAGCCGCAGGCCAAGGCCGGGTCTTTCACTGCATGTGCATGAAGGACCCCGGGCATACGGGCTTCTGCGGGGCTCAACTCTTGGTGTCTCCAGATGATTTCCGTCTGTCGATCCTTCTGGAATGCGACCCGGGGGCTGTATCGGGTGTAGGTTCTTGTCGGATCGTTTCGGGCGGGACTCTTGACGTTCTCGACCCTGAACGGCGGTCAACCGGTGTGCTTGAGGTATTTGCGAAGCCGTGTCAACGCTTTGGAAACGACTGGAGTTCCCGAAAAGAGAAAAGCCCCCTGCAGATCACTCTGCGGGGGGCTCCTCAATCGGTTCTCGCGGTATCGCGGCCGGGCTGTGTCGCCCTCAGGGCTCAGCTTGCCGGCTCCAGTTCCTCGCGCGCCTGGCGCGCCGTGCGGAACTCCTGGTGCACACGATAGCCTTGCATGAAGGCGACCCACTGGGCGGCCTGTTCCTCGGTGTCGAAGTAGGCCTGCACGGCGGGTTCGGCCTGGTCCGTGCGCAGCACAGCCACGCGCGCGGGCTTGATGGCGCCGCCGGCCTCGCCGAGGCGAAACTGCGGCAACACGTAGTTGCTGGCGCGGTAGACCTCCTGGGCCCGACGCACGTCGATGATGCGCACGATGCCCGCGGTGTTGATGGCATCGCCGAAGCAGCCTGCCGTGATGTTGCGTTCATCGTCCAGCAGCGGCTCGATGAGCAAGGGCACGCGCATCGGGCCCATGCTGCGGGAGACGTAGCCCACGGTGCTGAACTCCTCGCAGTAGTCGCGTCCAGTTTCGGTGCAGCCGTAGAACACGCGCAGCATGGTGCCTTGCTCGCGGAAGTCTTCGTAGCTCGCGCGTGCCGCTTCCAGGATCTTGGCGACCTTGGCCGGCGTGCCGGGGCGGTACCAGGTCTTCTTGGACGCGGGGTGCTTGGCATAGTCCGCGATGAGCGAGCGGTGCAGCGCGTAGCACTCGCGGGTGCCGATCAACGCGGCGTCGGGCTCGGGCAAATGCATGAGGCTGGCGAGGTGCCGGGCCTCCGCAAAGCAGTTGTCGAAGCCGAAGCAGCTGAAGCCGCCGCCGGCGTTGGCGATGACGTACAGGCGCTGCTCGAGGTTGAGGCCCAAGCCGTCGACGAACTGCACGGGGTAGTTGGGGGTGGTTTTCACGATTGGCTCCACAATGGGAACGGGAAAACCACCCTCCCGACCGGGATGTGGTTTCCCGGTGGGGTTGGGGTCAATGTCGGCGTGCGCCGACGCGATGACGCAGGGGTCAGTGCCCGGTCATTCTTTCGTCCTGCCGCCGCGCGCGCAAGCGATGTGGCTCACCTCATGGCGCGCCTGCGTCCAGGCTTGATGTTTCGGTGAGCGCCCGTAGACTCGTTCCAACCGCAGACAAGCCGCGTTGCTGCGAGCCATGTGTGCGCAAGGCACGCCGCCTTCACAGGCCAAGGCGCGCATGGCGCAGGCGAACGACAGGGCCTGCGCGACAACCGATTCTCGAACTGAACTCCTATGGCACCGAAGCAGCACACCCTCTCCGACAAGCTCGACGCCGCGCTGGGCTACTGGCGCGAGCCGTTAAGCGGCCTGCAGGCCGACTCCAAGCTGACGTGGCGCGCGCCAGGGCGTGAAGGCCTGCAGGTCTGGAACGGTCTACTGGGCGATCAGCCTGTGGCGCGGATCAGCCGTCAGCCCGGCCATGGCTCGGGCTGCAGCGGAGCGCTGAACGGGTGGATGTGGACCGCTCAGGAGCCCGGCTCCGCAGCGCAGCGGCTTGGCGTCAAGGAAACTCCCACGCGCGGCTTTGCCTCTGTTCCTGCGGCCAAGCGCGCGATCGAGGCGGCGTTGGCGGTGGCCGCCGAGCCCAGTCGCCGAGCTGGGCCCCAGCCGAGGATCGAAGTCGGGGGTGGCCGACGCCTGATCGATGGCTCTATGGCTGCAGAGTTGGGCGAGGCTCAGACGCTGCGCCTAGAGACAAGGTGCCCGGAAAAGTGGCTCGCCGTCGACCTGGAGACCGGGGACGTCTGGCGCGGCACGACCTCGGGCTGGAAGCGGCTGGAGGAGCACAAGCGCCAGGCGCTTTCTGGTCTGCTTGGTCCCTCGCAGTAGGGGGCTTGGAAAAGCGCTCGCGTTGCCCACGCCATCTGGGTGATAGAGCTTGGCTGTGAGAGCGAAAACAAGATCAACAGCAAGTGCATGTGGCCGCTTTCGTGGGACCGAGTGCGATCGGGCAGACCGGGGCGGCGAAGGCGGCGGCAGGGAAGCAGGCCGCTGGAAGCATGGCCAATGCGTCAACCAAGCCGCCAGGGGCCGCTTCCTGATTGAGAAAAGAAGAAAGGGGCCGTTGGCCCCTTTATGCTGTCAGATCCTCGGGCTCATAGCTTGAACGATCCACCGGCATCGCGCGCTGAGTCGAAGTTGTTGGTCATTGCTAGTGCGCGACGACCTGCTTCTTTGATCTTTTCCTGCAACGCGATGTTCGTCAGGAGCGGATGCTTGGGATCGAGGCTTCGCAGCGCCTCGCGAAGCGCTTGTTTTTCAGCCAGGTTCGCGGCGATGTCGTCCTCGGCTCTCTTGATCTCGGTGACGAGCCTTCTGGTCCTTTCCAGCTCGTGTTTCGCCTCCGCCTCAGCGCGAATCCCGGCAAACGCCTGCTCCATTCCCATGGCGATGTTGTCGCCGGCCAGTAGCCCCTTGCTCATCTGAATCTCTCCGTGTCGGTGTTCGCTGCGCAGCGAGGTGGTTCGGTCCGCGTGTCGCTCGCGTCGGGAAACGATTTGCTTCGTCGCTCGCCGCCACAGTCGCCACGTTGGGCCGTGGCGGTGCGCACATATGAGTCGATCAGTATTTGAATGTGGTCCCGGCCTCTCGTGCCGAGTCGTAGTCGTTGGTCATTGCCAGGGCGCGGCGGCCCGCCTCTTTGATCTTTTCTTGCAACGCAATGTTCGTCAGAAGTGGATGTTTGGGATCCAACTGGCGAAGTGCTTCCCGAAGGGCATGTTTCTCGGCCAGATTCGCCGCGTTGTTGCCCTCAGCCTGTTTGGCGCGATTCTCCAGTTTCTGGGTGCGTGCAAGCTCTGCTTTCGCCTCCGCCTCAGCGCGAATCCCGGCAAACGCCTGCTCCATTCCCATGGCGATGTTGTCGCCGGCCAGTAGCCCCTTGCTCATCTGAATCTCTCCGTGTCGGTGTTCGCTGCGCAGCGAGGTGGTTCGGTCCGCGTGTCGCTCGCGTCGGGAAACGGTTTGCTTCGGCGCTCGCCGCGACAGTCGCCACGTTACTCCCTGGCCGGGCGCACCACGCTCAGGCCGGTGCTGCCTCTTCCGTGGACTTGAGCCTTTGCAGGAGCGCCATCGCTTCGGCGGCCGCGCTGGCGCCCTGCTCCTTCATGACGAAGGAGGTGTAGAGGGCGGAAAGAACAGACGATCCAAGCAGCGACAGAAGCCCGCCGCTGATCCATTCGAGCGCGACGACGCTTGACCTCGAGCTAGAGGTGTAGAGCAGCGTCAGGAACATCCCGATGGCGAACATCGCCCAGAACCCGAACCAGGACTTGGGTCGCTTGGCGTCGACGCCGTAGTAGAGGTATTCAGCTGCGTCCGCGCTCTTGCGAATTTCGCCGGTGGTTCGGTTCCAGCCTGCAATGCAGCGCGACTTCCCATGTCTGTCGCGGGCATGCAGCAGGACAAGACCATGCCCTTCTCGCGAATCCACCAATGCCGATGCGAACGGCATCTTCTGTTCCTTGCCATCGGGTAGGTTGAGCCAGATGTCTTGCACGTTGTGCGCCACGTTGTAGACCTGGCCCGGCACGACCGTTTTGCCGACCACGGTCGCGCTTTCATGGTGTGTGGTCCATTTGGTATGGGAGCCAGCCGAGATCACCGTGCCTTCGAGCACGCTGAGCTCAATGGCGGATCCGTTCTTCGTCTTGATGGTGTGTGTCTTCGCGCTCATTGTGTGAGGGATTCGTTCGAATGGAGGATGACGGCCGCGCGGATGGCCTCGCAGCGTTTGCATGCAAGTGCGGCCTGCCCGGTGCGCTGCCAGCTGGTGAAGACCCCCAGAGGGCGGGCGCCGCACAGTGCGAAGCCATCCTTGCCGTCGGTATCGGCAGGAATCAGGTGCGTCTGAAGGGCGTGTTCGCCCGTCTGGTCGCGCACCATGACCGCTGGCGTTGATTTGCGCGCTTGCTCCAGGCTCACGCGACGAAGGTCGGCGGGCGTGTGGCCAACGCTCAGAGGGGGAAGGTGCATCGGGGAAGCGTGCGCGGTCGGCGCCAAACGCGATCAGAGATCTGTGTCGTCGATCTCGCAGTGCAGCGTACCGGGCTTGACCTTGGCCAGCGACTTGGCCTCGGGGCGCTCGCTGGGGATCGTGATCTTCATGGCGCTGCCGACGAAGCTCATGACAGTCTTGTTGCCCACGGTCTTGACTTGCTTGACGATGCCGCCGATTTCGCCGTCCTTGCACTTGGTCGGCTTGGGCGAGGTGGCCATTGCGGCGCTGGCGCACAGGCAGGCAGCCGCTGCGACGAGGAGAACTTTGGCGTTGGTGGTGCGTTTCATGTGATTGCGATTGGATTGCGTGGTGGATTTCAAGCTACAGGGACAAGCGAGTTCGTCAAGGGCTTGCTGGCGCTCGGTTCGGGTGGGTCGACCTGGCTCGCCTGCGACGCCTTCGCTCTGCGTTGTGCGTCCCGGTGTTCCAGCAGCCAGTCCAGGGCGCTCTCGGGTGGGCCCAGATTGCCGCAGACGCGCCGGCGCGCGTTCATGGCGCTGGCTTGTCGCCAGGTGATCTCGATTGCACCGGCCTGCACTGCCAAGGCTCGCTTGCTCAGGGCTATGTCGTAATGGCTACCGCTGGTCTTCTCAGGGCTTTGCCACCAGCGGCGCGCAACGCCGATGCGATCGGCCATCGCGTGCAACTCGGCATCGGTGTCAGCCAGCATGTGGCACATGATCAGGCGACCGAATTTGGCGCGCATGTCGTCGACGTAGACGCTCATGCGGGCACCTGAGAAGCGGTGGGCACCTTGAAGAAGCCCAGGCGACCCTTCAGGGGGCGAAACGGCAGCGGCTGGGCGTCTTGCAGCTTGAACCCGTGACAGCCCTGCATGTGCCAGCGGGACTGGCGCTCGCTGGGCGGCACGCACTGCACAAGCGTGGCGTGTCCAACGATGCCACCGCGCTGCAACTCCTGCAGGGGCGGCAGCTCGATCCCGGGATTACCGGCCTCACCCATGGCCTCGCGCAAGGCCTGCGCGGTCGCGTTGTACTGGGCGCGCGTCAGGCTTTGTGCAGCATGGATGAGAAATCGACCGCGAACGCGGGTGGTCCAGCTTCGGTTTTCGATGTCCTTGAGCACGCCGGCGTGCACCGCGGCGGCGCGCTCGCTGCCGAAGAGATCGGGGCGCACGATGAGCCAAGCCCAGGGCTGCCGGATGGATAGCGCAATGTGCGTTTCGGGGGCGAGGCTCTCAGCAGCCTCTGGAAGGGGCTTCGCCTCCTCACTCATGCGGCGAGTTCGGCGGTGTGGGAGTTGAGAACGCCCATGGAGCAGGCCCGCCAGAGGACGGTGTCCACGGTGGCCACGCGCAGGCCGACCTCGCGCGCGATCCCCTCGCACAGTGCCTGGGCACTCACGCCCTGAAGGTCGGCCAGTCGCTGCAGGTGAACATCGGGTTTGGCGACATCGGCGCCGAGGTTCTTGGCCAGGTGGTACTTGGTGATGTCACCGATCCAGGGCAGCGAGGCGCAGAACTCCAGCTTGTCCGCGGCCTCGAGGTAGCCGCTTAGCAATGCCTCTTGGTTCGCCCAGATGTGTTCGATGGCTGCTGCCTTGCCAACGTGGCCGAAGACCTCGATCACAGGGGTGGCGCCGCGCAGCGCGTGCATGCAGCGCTCGAAGATCCCTTGTGCCACCGTGGCGCGCATCCCGCTGTTGCAGATCACGAAGATGGCCTCGCGTGCGAACTGCTCGGCGCTGGGCGGCGCGCCCAGGGTTTCGGCCCAGGCAATGTCATCCTCGGCTTGCTGACCAAGCATCGCGCGGATCTTGGCGAACATGGAGGGCGTGACCACCTGCGGCCGTGTCGTGTCAGAAGCCATCGAATTCCCCCAGGGCATCGAACTCGGCGCGCGAGATGGTCTTGAACGTGAGCGTGTAGACCTCGTCATCGCCATCCTCACCGATGCCCAGGGCGAGCAACGTCTTGGCTTCGGCGTAAAGGGTGGTGGTGCCTAGTCGGATGCAGGCAACCCGGATGCGCTCATCGGGGGACTTCCCTTGAGCATGCGTGGCCTCTGTGGGCTGGGTCGCTCGGGCGAATGCGGCCCGGATTGAGACCTCTGTCCAGGCCGGCGCACTGGTCTTGCCGTCCTCATCGACAAACTCAAGAACGCCGTCTGGCGCGGGCAGATGGAGGTGAATGCTCATGGGCTTTCCTGAGTGTCGAGGGTTACCGCTTTTGAAACGGGTCTGTCCTGAAGCTACAAGGCAAACCCGTGCCGTCAAGGCTGGACGTGAACGATTCGATTGGCGCCGGGCCGCTCGCCTTCGATGGGCGCCATGTGCGCCTGGCCTGCAGTCGCAGGCGTCTCCTGGTCACTGGGGAGGGCGCCAAAGCCACTTTCGAGACCTTGGCGCTCGCTCTCTCGCAATGCCACACGCACGAGCAGGCTGTCGAAGGTCGATTCGATCTCGGCGGTGCTGCGCGCGCTGGGCAGGGCCTCGACGTCTTGGTGGCAGGCGGTGATGGTGTTCAGCGCCTGCAGATTCAGGCAGGGAACGAAGGGTTGTTCCGAGCTGATTTCGCCTGTGGTGATGGCCTTGGCGCGCTGGGCGAGTGCGCGCACGCGCAGCGAATCGTGCAGGTCGCTCAGGTCCTCATCGCTGAGCAGGTGAGCGCCCTGCCCGCTCGGGGCGCTGACTGCATGGACGTGGGAGCGCCGCAGTGCGTCGAGCATTTCGGCATGAAGACCGCCATGCAGTTGGCAGCCGCTCCAGGTGGAGTGCTGGTAGCGATGAATGCTCACGCCGGCACTGGGGCGCTCGGTACCGATGTCGCCTGTCGCTTCGCGAGCGCTTGCGCTCATCACGTACATGGGCGCGTTGGGTGTGCCCGGCGCGAAGGCCAGATGCACGACGCTGGCGTGGTCAATGGCTGCCCGCGCGGAGTGGATCTGCGCCTTCTCGTGTTGCTCAAGCTGCTCATCGATGCTCGGGCGCGGTGCCCACGCGAGGAGCTGGCGATGCAGCGGGTGCGGCGCCGCCAAGATGGCCATTGGGTCAATGGCGCGCGCACAGCGCAGAGCGGTCCTCGCCTGGCCAGCCAGCAGGGGGTGAGCCACGGGGTAGACCAGGCGCAGGAGAATGGCGCTGCCGCTCGGATGAGCCTTGGCCGCGCCGGCTCGCGCTCTCTCGCTGGACATGAGTGCGAGCAGAAGGTAGCGATGTAGCTGAAAACACTCGCGGGCGGCGGGCATGGAGCCGCGTTGTGCGGCGGGGGGGATCGACGAGAGGCTCAAAATTTGCGGTGTGGCGAGGAGCGCCGTTTCTGGGTTGTTGATGTGAAGCGCGTGCGCTGCTTGATTTGTTGCGTGTGAGTCTGCGGGCGGCGGGGTGTTTTGCGCCAGCGACCTGGCCCACCGTTGCGCACCGCGGCGCCGACAGGGGCGGCTGCGCCAAGAGACGCTTCGCGGCCTGACCTGCCCCTAGTGCGCTGCAGCGCTCAATCGGGCGGACTGGCTCAATTGCGGGAACGAGCTGTGACGCCAGCGGGGCGAATCCACGCGCCCCTGGTCGAGTTGGCGCAGTACCCAGTGGCGCAGGCCCGGATCGGTGGCCGACTCATTGGCCGGGGGCTGCATGACGCTGTCGCGCTCGGTGGTCAGGACCTGGGCGAAAGCGCTCATCTGCGCTTCCTGCAGCGCCTCCATGGCGCGAAACACCTGCGCATCGGTGTGGGTGCGCGCCAACGTGTGGGCGCTGTACTCGGCCAGGAGCATCGGCAGCAGGGGGCTTTGCTGGCCCTGCACTTGCTGCTGGGTATGCTCCAGTTGTCGTTGCTCGATCTGAATGGCGCGCATCGCTTGTGCGCGAAGGTCCCGATTGATGATGGGTGGCAACCCCATGGTGTGCAATACCGCACACTGCAATGCGACCTCGGCTGCGCTGAGCGAGCCCAGCATGAATCGCTGTCGGCCGTCGCCCTCGATCACGCTGCACAGGCTGTGGCCCTGGTCATCCATGGACAGCACCACGGTGAGCGCCTGCTGGCCGCTGGTCTGTGAGAGCGAGAACGCGAGGTGGGTGTCGCGATAGCCCTTCTTCCTGATCGTGGGCAACTGGCGTTGCAAGATGAGTTCGCAACCCAGGGCCCAGGCCAGAGGTGTGCGCTCAACCCTTGGGTTGTCGCCAGCGTGGCTCAGGAGCGCGCGCAGATCGAGTTCGCGTACGCTGTAGTCGCCTTGCCAGTAGGGTGAGATGAGCACGCCCAACAGGATCGGGGCGCTGGCCTGAGCGGAGGGACTCTGCGCATCGCGCAGGGCCTGTGCCCCTTCGCGCGCGCGAGTGTGTGTCCGCAGGTGAAGCCGCACCAGAGCGCAGGCCAGATCGCCGTAGATCCGGTGAGCCTCATGCAGGGCGTGGTGCTGGGGGGCTGGCTGGTCGCCGTACTGGGAGCGCGGCTCGCGAAGGCACGCGCGCATGAGGGAGGTGAACATGACGCTGCGGCGAACGCCGCTGGCCTTGTGCACGTTGCTCTGGAGTTGGGCGTATTCGCTGCGCGTGTACTCGCTGAGCACGGGTGCCAGCGAGGCGAGACTGCTTGGCGTCTGCCCATCCGAGTCGTGCAGGTGGGCGAGGTCTGCGGGGTCGTCTTTGGTCATGGTCGAGCGTGGTGTGTACGTTGTGCGTACGCCGTGCATGCACGCCCGGTGCGGGCCGTGGCGCTCTGTGCTCTGCTGCTGCAGCTTCGGGTGCTGCGAGGATAGGAGCGCTCATTGCGCTCGCGCGCCGGCTCTTTGAGGGCCTACGCGCCTGTTGGCGCGGACACGCGCCTGGCGCTGCGTACTTTGGTTGTCGTGCGCGCTGCCCGCTTTGTCCCCTTCGGCCTCGGCTACGATGCTGCGGGCTCATTTGTCGTTACCCATTCCAACCCGTCGCAGCCCGCGTGGGTGTCCTCACACACATGGCAACACCAGACGAAATCGCCGCATTCATCCAGCGCTGGGAGGGTGTTCAGGCGAGTGAGCTTGCCGCGGCGCAGAGCTTCGTGATCGAGTTGTGCGCACTGCTGGGTGTCGAGCGCCCTCACCCCACGGCTGAGCAGGACTACATGTTCGAGCGCCCGATCACGTTTCAGCACGGTGATGGCAGCACCAGCCCGGGGCGCATCGACTGCTACCGCCGCGGGCACTTCGTGCTGGAGGCCAAGAAGGTCAAGGCAGGCGCTCACACCAGGGGGTTTGATGACGCGCTCATGCGAGCGCGCGCCCAGGCCGAGGGTTACGCGCGCGCGTTGCCCGCCGCCGAGGGGCGTCCCCCCTTCGTGCTGGTGGTGGACGTGGGCCACGTGATCGAGGTCTATTCGGAGTTCAGCCGCAGTGGCGGCACCTACACGCCGTTCCCCGATCCGAGAAGCCACCGCATCGCATTGACCAGCCTGGCCAGCCCCGGCGTGCTGGATCGCTTGCACGCCATCTGGACGGATCCGTTGTCGCTCGACCCGGCCCGGGCGAACGCGCGCCTGACCCGTCAGGTGGCGGCTGACCTGGCAGAGGTTGCGCGCAGTCTGGAGGCCGATGGGCACGCGCCGCAGCTGGTGGCCTCTTTCCTCACGCGCTGCCTGTTCTCCATGTTCGCGGAGGACGTAGGTTTGCTGCCGGCCGATCCCAACGGGGATGGCGCGTTCGTCTCGCTGCTCAAGCGCTTCGGGGACGATCCCGCCACGCTGCAACAGATGATGGGCGCGCTCTGGGCTGACATGGACCGGGGCGGGTTTTCAGCTGCGCTGGCCACCAAGGTCCTGCACTTCAACGGCAAGCTGTTCAAGCAGCCGCGCGCCGATGGCTACGCGCTGCGGTTGAACAAGGCCCAGATCGCCGGGCTGCTGTCTGCCGCGAGTGCGAGTTGGCGCGAGGTGGAGCCCTCCATTTTCGGTACCTTGCTTGAGCGCGCGCTCAATCCGGGTGAGCGCCACGCACTGGGGGCGCACTACACGCCGCGCTCTTACGTTGAACGTTTGGTGCTACCTGCCGTGATCGAGCCTCTGAGGCAGCAGTGGTCGGATGTCCAGGCCGCGGCGCTCTTGCTGGCCAAGGAGGCGGGCGAACTCGAGGGCAAGAAGCGCGACGACAAGCTGCGCGAGGCGCGCGAGGTGATCCGCAGCTTTCACCACCACCTTTGCACGGTGCGCGTGCTTGACCCGGCCTGCGGCAGTGGCAACTTCCTGTATGTGACGCTGGAGCATTTGAAGCGCCTGGAGGGGGAGGTGCTCATCCAGCTGGAGGCCTTGGGCGAGTCGCAGGCCCGACTGGGGCTGAGCGGGGAGACGGTGACGCTGGAGCAGCTGCGTGGCATCGAGCTCAATGAGCGCGCGGCGGCACTCTCCGAACTGGTTCTGTGGATCGGCTGGCTGCAGTGGCAGGTGCGCACGCGTGGTCTGGCCAGCGTTGCGGAGCCGGTTGTGCATGACTACGGCAACATCGAGCATCGGGACGCGGTGCTCGCCTACGAGCGCTGTGAGCCCGACACCGACGCCAGCGGACAGCCCCTCACCCACTGGGATGGCGTGACGTTCAAGCCGCACCCGGCCACTGGCCAGCCGGTGCCGGATGAGTCGGCCCGGGTGGTTCAGCTGCGGTATCTCAAGCCGAGCAAGGCCTCGTGGCCTCAGGCCGACTTCATCGTTGGCAACCCACCCTTCATCGGCAACAAGCGCATGCGCCTGGCGCTGGGACATGGCTACTGCGACGCCTTGCGCGACGCCTGGCCGGAGGTGCCCGAGAGCGCTGACTTCGTCATGTACTGGTGGCACAAGGCAGCGCAGACGGTTCGCCACGGGCAGGCGCAGCGCTTCGGGCTGATCACCACCAACAGCCTGACCATGATTTTCAATCGCCGGGTGATCGAGGCACATCAGAACGCGACACCCCCGCTGAGTCTGGTGTTCGCGATCCCCGACCACCCCTGGGTGGACAGCGCGGACGGCGCGGCGGTGCGCATCTCGATGTCGGTCGGAGCGTGCGGCCAGGTCGAAGGCCGCCTGCAGAGCGTCACCCGGGAGGCTGAGGCTGACGGTGGCGAGGTGGCGGTTGAGGTGGCCACCCGTCAAGGCGTCATCCATGCGGACCTGAAGGTGGGCGCCAATGTGGCTTCAGCCAGGCAGTTGCAGGCCAACGCCGGGGTGTCCAACCGGGGGGTGATCCCACACGGTGCTGGCTTTATCGTCTCGCCCGAGGAGGCGCGCGCGCTCGGCCTGGGCACAGTCAGCGGACTGGAGAAGCACATCCGCCCCTACCGCAACGGGCGTGACCTCACCGGTACGCCTCGGGGCGTGATGGTCATCGATCTGTTTGGCCTGCAATCCGAGGAGGTGCGCCAGCGCTTCCCCGCCGTCTATCAGTGGCTGCTTGAGCGGGTCAAGCCCGAGCGGGACGAAAACAACCGCCAGCGCGTGCGCGAGTTGTGGTGGATCTTCGCCGAGGCTCGCGTAGTTATGCGCCGCGCCTTGAATGGCTTGCCCCGCTACATCGTCACCGGCCAGGTCGCCAAGCACCGGCTTTTCCAGTGGCTGGATGCTTCAATCCTGCCCGATGACAAGCTCATCGCGGTGGCCAGCGCCGACGCGCTGCACCTGGGGGTGCTCTCCAGTGCCGTGCACGGTCTCTGGGCGCTGAGCGCCGGCGGGCGCCTTGGCGTGGGCAACGACCCCGTCTACAGCAAGTCCACCTGCTTTGAGACCTTCGCTTTTCCCGATCTCGACAGTGGACTCACGCCCGAACTGGCCGGACGCATCCGCAGCCTTGCCGAGCAGATCGATTCCCACCGCAAGACACAACAGGCAGCCCATCCCGACCTCACGATGACCAGCATGTACAACGTGCTGGACAAGCTGCGCGCCGGCGAGGCCCTCACGAGCAAGGAGCAAAGCATCAACTCCAAGGGGCTGCTGTCCGTTTTGCGCTCCCTGCACGATGACCTGGACGCGGCAGTCCTGGCCGCCTACGGTTGGTCAGACCTCACGCTGCCCGCCGACGCTGACGAGTTGCTTTCGCGTCTGGTGGACCTCAACCAGCGCCGCGCGAGCGAGGAGGCTGCCGGGCAAGTGCGGTGGTTGCGCCCGGACCTGCAGCAACTCGCCCAAGGCGGCGCACAGGCGTCGCTGTCCGGCGTGGCACCCGAGCAAGAGGAAGAAGAAGGCTCCGCCTCGCCCACGGCGGCCGTACCCGTCGTGAGCCGGCGGGCTTGGCCATCGGGCATCCCCGAGCAGATCAAGGCAGTTGCCGACGTCCTTGGGGCAGGCTCACGCCCCATGGAGCTCGAGGACATCGCGGGCCACTTCACCGCGCGCGGGCGCTGGCGTGAGCGCCTGCCAACCATCTTGGAGACCTTGGAAGCGCTGGGGCGCGTTCGTCGATTGGGCGAATCCAGCTGGGGCGGCCCGGCGCTGTAGCTGCCTGCCCTCGTCGGACGATGGCAGGGCGGCGCTACCTCACGCGATTCGGGTCAGATGAAACAGCCCGATCGCCTCAGCGCGGTAGTTGCCCACCGTCTCCCCGACCGAGAAGTCGAGCTCGGGCCCGTTCTTCGCCTCGGGATAGGCCTCACACAGTGATTCACGCGTGTGGTATTCCACGCCCTTGTCGTGGTCCACATCAGCACCGTCCGGTGTCAGAGGCTCCAGCCGGTAGACGGCAGCGCCCTCCCCGGCCTGCACCGCCGCGATGGCCATGCCGTGAGGGTCACCCATCAGCGCGAACAGCTCGTTCACGCGCACGCGCACCGCAGCCGCTTCGGCATCGGTGAACACACGCTCGCCGCCCGGACCCTCGATCTCCTCAGCCGGGTCGTCGAAGTGAAAACTCAGCCCCGCGCGCTCAAGGCGCAAGATGAACTGCTCGGCTTGCTCCCGATCGAGCAAGGGCTGCAGCAAGAACTCACGGCCCGCGCCCATGGGCACGATGCTCCACGTCCAACCCAGATCCGCGAAGCCGATCAGCGGCCCATCGCTCGCAATGCCGGCTTCCCTGAGCGCGTCCCACGTGTCGCCCTGCTCTTCGTTCATGCGCGCGACCTCCTCGCGTGCAAAGACGGGGCAAAGACCCATCGAATGCGTCTGCTTGCTGTCGTGCAGCCCGTAGTAGCAGGCGTCGCTGCCGTCGAGATGGAAGACGGCCGGGGTGAGGTGGGGATTGGTCATGGGAGGGGGTGCGTGTGGGTTGATGTGCGTTCTGTCGTTACCTGCGCTCCAAGCTACACCCAGAGGCGCGTTTGTCCACTGCGCCGGCGCGCCGCCCGAGCAATCGAAGGACCGCACGCCCGCCCGTACCCTCTGCCATTGCCGCTCAGGTGTCGTTTCTGCATCCAGCGAGTCGCTCAGCCCGCGCTATCTCAAAACGCGTTCGCCCAAACGAGAAAGGGGGGCCGCTTTCGCAGTCCCCCCTTCTTCGCCTATCCGCCCCGGCCGCCCAAGCCCTACCGCGATCGCGCCACCTCAGCGGCTCCAGCCGCCCGCGGTGTCGGCCTCCCCAGCCCTTCCAGAAGCAGTTTCGCAATCTGCGCCTGCATCACGTCAAGCTGCCTTTCGAACGACCGCTCATCCCGGGCGCCAGTGCGCGAGTCGCGTTCCAAGTTCGGCGTCTCCTGCACAGCCATCACCCGCGCACGTTCAGTTCCAGGTAGCTGTCCCGGTCATCCTCGCATTGCGAAACGTCCAGCACCTCCACCCCAAGCCCATCTCCCGGGCGCAGGACCGCAGCCGCCGCCTGCTGCAGCAGTTCCATGCTGCTCGCCCGGGGGCTCACCCCTTCGCGCTCAACGAGCAACCGCACGTTGTCACCGCTCACGAGCCTCACCCCCTGCGCCGCCTTGCCGCCCAGGTACACCGTGCGCACCCCGCACAGTTTCAGCACCGCTGCCAGGCCAGCACATCCCTCAACTCGCTCCACCCAAGCCTTGGCCCGGGCAATCTCTTCCCTGGACTGCGTATAGACACTTCCGTTGTACGCCCCCGTGATCGTCGGGCGCACGTGGCCCATTTCCAGACTCAGCCGCTGCGCTCCTTCACGCACAAGATCAGCGTTTGCCCGGTAGATCGCCATCGGAACCGTGCCCTCCACAGGCGCCGGCAGACCGGTCAACTCCAGGTGGCGCCGGCCCGCATACATGTGGCGCAGACCGTGTGGCAGCACGCCCAGGCCCGCCCTAGTCACCCCGTACTTTTCGCACACGTAGTAGAAGTGGCGGAGCATCTTTTCGTAGTCCTTGCCAGGAACAGCCAGCTTCAGCTGTCGATGCTTGCGCGCAAGCACCTTCGCTCGCTCCAACACGTCCCGCTGCCAGGTCCGAAGCGCGACGTCCTCCGACAGCGGCACTGTCCGTGACTTCCCCCCCTTTGCACCACCACGACTTCCCTCCCGGATGTGCAGCGAGTCGCCAAGGTCTCCCCCAATCGGCTCCAGATGGGTCGCCTCCCGCGCCCGCAACCCGAACGCCAGCATCGCCTCAAGACACAGTGAGACAACCGGGTACTCCTCCCGCATCTTCCCGATTACTTCCATCGGGTCCACGTTCTTTGCAATCCAGGTCTTCGGTTCCAGCGCAACCTTGCTCTTGCGTCGCTCCAGCAAATCCACCCCCTCGCGCTCCAGCCAGGCGAAGTACTCCTCATTGCGGGGAATCATGCTGGGCTTGCCCATCATGGTCGTGAACGTGCGCAAGATGCTCACTTTGTTCTGGATGTTCTGGTACGACTGGCCATCGGCCATCCATCGCTTGATCAAAGCCAGAACGTGCTTGCGTCCGAGCTCGTCCAGGTTGCGAATCACCATCCGCTCCTGCTTCAACTCGCGCACCGCACGCAAGATTCCCTCCTTCGCGCTCGTTTGCGTCCCTTCCGACATCCTGCGCTTGCGACCCGTGCTCACCGGCAGATCTTCGTTCGTCATCACGTACACCACCTGCTTGATGATGTCGTTCGCGTGGCGTTGCTGCGCCTGCCGTACGGACTTGGCCAGCACTCCAGTGTTGCGCCGTACTACCCGCTCCTTCAGCTTCTCGCGCCGCAGCTCCGCGCTGATCTGGCGATTCACCTCTCGTGGATCCGGTAACTCGAAGTCGTCTTCTGACATGTGTTGATCTCGATCCATCCTTCACCTTCCTTTCCCGGCCAACGCCGAATCCCCTGCAGGGCCAGTTGCAGATCCGCCTATCAGGCGATCGCGCGCCAGATGCGCGCTCTTCTCTTGCTATTGCCGACGCCGCCGGCCACTGGCCCCGCCTCGCAAACGCAAAAGAACAACGCGCACCCCATCGTGACGCTCCTCTACAGAACAGCTTCCAGGTCTTGCACCCCCTGGCGGGCTTTCATCACTCGTCTTGGTTTTTCGCTGAGGACGTTAGTAATCCATCCTGCCGTCACGGGAAGCGACTCCGTTGGGCAACCCTCTTGCAAGGGGCACCCTGAGCCTGTGAGGCAGCTCAGGGGGGGTGACTGACTTCGGAAGTCAGGGCCGTTTCCGGTGGCCAGCCTCGACCCGCTATTCGCGGGCCCCGTTTCTTCACTTGTCAGTCGGACGTTGCGACTGACCCGGTCCGCACGCATGTTTTCCCGTCTCCCCCTTTGTAGGCCACATGGGCTCCCAGCTGTGCCAGGCGGGTTGACTTGCCACTCTCGGTGGATGCGTGCGTCGGAACGTGAAGCGATTGCTTGATTCCCCGAAGGGCGCCGGCTCAGGTGCTTCTGTAGAGAACAGCACGTGATGGCGGGTCCATTCTTTGGACCGGGTGGATTACTAGCGGGCTGAACCCCATGCGGGGCCGCCACTTCCTGTCCGCATCTAGGGACAAGGCAGCTGGGTCTGCTGACCCGGTTCTGGACCTTGTGGTCCTTGCACTGCGACTCTCAACTTGGAGGGCGAGGCAGTCGCTCCTGCATGGGAGCCGTTTTCTGAAAGCGCTCGGCTTTCGATACATCACGTGGATGCAGTGACGCGTACTCTATCCACGCTTGGGCATGTGTGCCAGCGACCTGGCCCTCCTGTGAACATGGCAGC
>VFQM010001883.1_pt1 | contig 17063 bp, 13 predicted proteins | sample 3512391 | NCBI WGS metagenome assembly VFQM01 (sample SAMN10412369, study PRJNA504923) | tailings metagenome | isolation source: Replicate 1 from Balatoc abandoned mine | place: Philippines
ATCTCCCAGCTGATGCCGGCTGCGGCGGTCAACATGTGTTGGCCAGCCGCTTACGCTCATATGTCAAGCTCTCTTGATGTCTTTGACGAAGGGTAACGACGCGTTCTGCTCCACCCAGGCGACAAACGCAGACGCGCGGTCGACACCACCGACCAGACGATCACTCGGACGGGCAGCCAAGTCGACCAAAGTCCGGGCCTTGGAGTCGATTGCAAAGGTCTCAGCCCGCACGACTACGAGGCTCAGCAGGACGCACAAATTGGCGAACTCGACCTCATCTCTGCTTGCACTGACCGTCGTGGGCACGGTCGCGGCGCGCGAGAGCTGCGCCGAAAGACGCCTCACTTCTTGGCGCAGCGATCCGACTTCTGCCTGGACGCTAGCGAGCTTCGCCTTGAGGATGTAAGGGTCGTCCGTCTCGTCTTCGACGACGGCGGCGGCTCCAGGTTGGGACCTCATGTACATGGCAAGCAAGACCTTGTACTTCGCGTTTCGCGTGAGCGTCGTGCGATGGATGTCGGTGCGGTCTGATAGGTAGGCTGCGAGCAGCCCGGGCCTCTTGAACTGGAGCTTTCGCTTCTTACAGAGTTGCAACTCGTGTTCCACCAGGGCGAGGTTCTTCGCTTCACGCTCGGCGTTGTACTTGCGGATATTGGCCGCGCCACGTTCACTCGCCATTGTCGGCCTCCGTTTGCAAGAGCAGCTTAGCTGCAGCAGGCTGTGCAACCGGCGATGTCAGGAGGGCGGCAATCTCCTTCATGCTAAGGCCGCTCGCCTTCATCAGCGTACCCAGCATAGACGCTGCGGCGCGCACGTCATCGCTTTCGTCAGTTTGCGTTGTGAGGTCGTCCAAGCCTTGACCGGCAGAGAAACGCCGCCGCAACAGCGAAGCTGCCGTTTGCACCTGCGGCGAGGTCATCGAAGGGTATGCGTTCGATTCGGCGAGTCGCTGAAGGAGGAACTCTGTACGGTCGCACTGGCGAGTCACCAACTGAAGGTGACGTCGCACGATGTCCGGTCGGTCGACATGGATGAGGGTGGCGGCGCCCGCGTCCGCGTTTCGTTCAGCCTCGGTGTGCATGCCCCGCAGCACCTCTTCGCTGAACTTCCAACCCAGAAGCTCGTTGATGTCGAGCTGGATTTCATCCCAGAGTGCATCTAGGGAGGCTGCGGGCTCCTCCGCTGCCTCCATCCGCATTCTTTGGGCATGAAGGTAGCGGATTCGCTCGACCAACTGGTTCCGCTTGGCAGCGATGGGAGGGAGGTGGTCGATGCACTTCATTGCCAATGGACAGATGCCGCAACGCTTGGGCGCCCCGATGTGCCGAACGATGTCTGCAGGACATTCTTCACCGACAGGGCAGATGTGCGTCTCACGGAACCGGATGTGGCTCATGGGGCCGCTCTTGAGCAGTGCCAGACCGTTGTGCTCATCCAGTTTGTCGTCCTCGATGGTCCACAACGCCATGGATGGCATGAAGCGGAACGCCGCGACCGTGCCCTCTCTGTCTCTGGAGAAGCTCTGCACGAGCGCGCTGTCGGGCTTGTCGGGCCGGACGTAGGCACTATCGGCCCCCACGTCGAATATCGAATACTCGCCAAGGAGCGCCACGTCACTCCTTTGCAGTCGCTCTTGAAGTTGTTCCCCCGAGAATTTCGTGTAATGCGCCGTGGTGGCGACCCCCTCATGTCCGAGGATTTCGGCAACGTCCGACAGTTCGAGGATGCCTTGGCCTTGCCTGTTCGTAGCGAACGTCGCCCTGCAAGAGTGTGGCGTGTACACGGCCAGGATACTGAGGCCGCAATAAGCAATTTCCTCTTGCCCGGTGTACTTGATGACAGTTTGCCCATCTGCCGTCTTCTGCGGCTTGAGGAAGTACATGCGAACATGGCGCTCGCCGCTGACCTCCTTGTAGAAGCCTTCAAAGTCGATGAGCAAAGATAGCCATGCATCCGAGTACACGTTGTCCCTGATGGGGCGGCCGCTGTTCGGAGACTTGAACAGGGGCCGTACTGGGTCGAATGGCGATGTTGCCAGCCCCTCATAGAGAACCGGCTCGAAAGTCCCGAAGTCGGCGAAGAGCGTCTGGAACGCGACCTCCCGCTGCAGGACATGCCGGACACGGAACACGATGGGAGGAGCCCACGGCTCGACCTTCGACTTGTCCGTGTTCACCAGCAACCTGTAGGTGTACTGTTCGCCGCTTCCTTCGTTCAGCGAGTCCCAGCTCGTTCTGTCGAGCCATTGAACTGATTGACATCTGAGCCCTGTTTCCAACGCGACGATGAGCAAGCGAAGGGCGGTCAGGTGAGGGACTGCGACGACTACCCTCGCGCCGTCCCGTTCGACCTCTCGTTCGGCCCAACTAAACACATTGGGGACCGAGCGCACCGGCATCTCCTGGCCTCGATAGCGAACGACAGGAGTCATCCCAAACCTTGCAGCTTCGTAGCGGAACGCCGCTCTCATGTCGTTCCAGATCTCATCGAAGTCGCCGACCAACGCACGTTGCAAGAGGTACTGGCCGAACTCTTCGACCGCGTAGCAGTAGAAAAGGAGGTGTCCGTAGATGTTTCGGGGAATGATGTTCTTGTTCGTCTTGTTCTTCTTGCCCGGGAGCCGAGGCGCGTCGAACTCATCATCTAGGGGATTGCGGAACGTCGCGCCGGCAATGGCCTCGTCGTCACCGAACTGGGCGGCTACGAAGCGAAAATACAGCGTCAGATGCTTGACGCAGTTGCTCGCCGTCTCTGCCTTCGGCCGGCGCAGGCGGATGAGGTTCAGCAAAGGCGCAGGCAGTTTCTCCAAGGGCTCGTCGTTGTGCCGGCTGACGTATGCGTATCGCGCCAACTCCTTTGGCGATGTCGGAATACCTACGGCACCGGTTGGGAACAGTTCACGCCACCACGGCAGGTAGAGGAATAGGTAGTCGGCAAGGATGTTCAGCGAAGCAACGACATCATGTGCACTTCGATAGCCCTGGATGTGCTCTCGGTGGTGGAGGAAGGCCTTGAAGCTCGGCACCCAGTTCTTAGCGAGCGGCTCGACGTCTATGTGCTCTCGGCCGGGGTAGACCGGGACATGCTCCCGCCAGTTCACGGCATCAGGCCGCGGGGTGAGGCGCTTGAAGAGAGTCAGCACGGCTTCATGCGTAGTCGCCTCTCGTGCTTGCTCGGACAACTCAACTCTTGGTTTCTTCGAGTGTGCAATCGCTCCAGGTCGCGATGGTGCGCGAGGCGCCGTTGACGCCGCCTTCTTCGCGGGCTTCTCCTCGATGACAAACGCATCGAGCGCGCCGCGATTGACCGCCTGCTTGGCGGACCAAGCCGAATACTTAACCAGGTCACCGTGGTCGAAGGAGACGCGGTCGGGAAAATGCTTGAGAAGCTCTGCGGGGAGTTGAGACCAGGGGAACGAAGAGCCGGCGATGGCATACGGATACTGGCCGTTGGAATACAGGCGCTGTGCCAGATGCAGTTCGGCAATTTCGTTGATGCAGACGTCCTCGACCTGCGACCAATTGGCGGCCAGCAGCAACCGCGGGCCGTAGTAGTGCAGCCGACGCGTATCGGTCTTCAGTTTTCCGTTCGACGAATCCGGGTCGAACGAGAGAAGCCACCGAAGCAGTTCGTGGTCGAAGGCAGACATGGCGAACTGCGGGCCAGGAGTGAACACCGTCGGAAGCATTAGCACGCACCGTCTCCACAACTCCACAAGTGTCAACTTGATGCCGCGCTTCACCGTGACGAAGCCTGTTGCAGGCACCGTGCGTTTGAAGACATAGTCCGCCATCGTGTTCATTGACGGCTGGGTCGCGGTGTTGTGCGGGTTAGACGATGCGAAGTCGTAGGCCGCCTGGAGGAACGTGTCGTCGAAAAGGCGGGTGCGTCGGTTCTCCTCGCCCAGGAATCTCGTGAATGCCTCCCTGATAGGCGCGCGAACTTCCGTACCCTCCTGCTGCTCGCGCATCAGGGCTTCAGACCAGGACAGCGCTTCGCGAATGTGCGCGTCCAACTCTGCGTCGGCCATCAGAAGGACGGGTCGGTCAGTGGCATTAATCACTTGCAGCCCTCCAGCACGCGCATGTTAAAGCTGGGAAGTGCCGTCAACTCCTCGGCGGTCATGCCGAGCATGGCTTGGTCGGAAGCGGCGAGCTTCGCCTCGAGCCGTCTGTACTTGGTACGGGCATAGTGGGCAGTCGACCGAATGCTGGTGTGTCCCATCATCATTTGGACGTCGACCAGAGGCAGTCCGAACTGACCGAGCTGAGGATTCACCGGGAAGTCGTTGACCATGTACACGCCATACATGTGGCGCAAGGAATGCAGCACCCAGTCTTTGCCTTCCTTGGGCACGGGAATTTCGGCGGCTCGGAGCGCACGCTTGAAGCTCTGAGCCAAGGCAGCGTGGGATGCGTCCACATAGGGTTGGCCGCGTTTGCTCGGCTCGATGTACTGGAAGAGGTATGCTGGCTCACCGGGTTTGTAGCAGGGCACGAATTCCACGCGCAGGTATTGCTGCAGCGCGTAGAACAGGTCTCGGCGCAGTTCCGGGATGGGGTAGGTATAAGACATCGCGCGCCCCTTGAACCGCAGTCGGTTCGGGACGCTTTCGCCAAGTTCGGCGCGCCTACCCTGAGGGTCGAACACGTAAATCTTCTGGGCTTCCAGGTCGATGTCGTCGAGATGGAGATTGAGCGCTTCGCTCGTACGAATACCCGTGGCGCCGAGCATCAACCACAGACTCTTGTCGCGCCATGAGTCGGCCGCTTCGATGAGGGCCTGCAACGAATCACGTGGGAAATCGAGGACGTGTCTTGTGCTCGGAGACTGTGAGGCGGGGCCGCGCAGGCCCCGTGCCCGTTGAATTCCTTTTGGCGCGTACTTCGCAACGTTGCCGAACATCGAGTTCTGCTTCATTGCGGCGACTTCGTGTGGCCTCATATTCACCGCCCCGTCGAGAGCCTTGATGAGGGACGCGTAGCCTTGCTTGGCGTCGACGCCCAGAAGGGCGGCTTGCTCACCCGCTTCGCGAGCCAGGCTTTCCGAGAGCCTAAGGAAGCGGTTGACGGCAGCAATGGTGTTGTCGAAGCTCTTTGGCGCCAGCGGCGCCCAGTCGAGACGCTCAGCGACATCTGCCAGCCACAGGTCGTTCTTGCTCTTGCGTACGCGCGTGACGGTGATGGCGGAGCCGTCCCGGAGCAGGTTCGGAAACGCCTCGATGACGGAATTCAGTTGGCCAGGCCTGACGGCTTGGTCGAAGACCCGCGCTTCGCAGAGGTAGTCGATGAATCGCGACGCCACCTCGGCGTACCGCTTCTGCGTTCGAAAGCTGTAATCGGCGTTCTTCTCGCAAAAGTAGTTGAACGCTGGGACCGGGTCTCCTGCGAGCGTCGACAGCTTCCAGGTTTCCTGCCCGTTACGGACATGCTTTTCGCGAACAACGTTCTTTAGGCCACGCCTCGACATAGTGACTCCAATCGTCTTGCCCAGCGGGCATATGACTACCGATTAGATGCACTGTCTGCAACAGGCGCAATTCGCTTGGGTGGTGCGGGGAGAGAATCTCATCAATGTGTGGTCCATTAGACGCACACACGTACGCTTAAGATAAGAACTCACGGACCCTTGCGGGTCGGCAGTTTTCAAGACTGCTGGTTTAAACCACTCACCCACGTCTCCGCAGCGGGTGGGATTCTAGTGCGGAGGACGTTCAGGCGGGTTGTGCGTGGCGCAGCAGGCCGCGCGTTTCGATGAATCGCACGACGTCGTCGACGCCCGCGAGCGTCTTGAGGTTGGTCATCACCCAGGGGCGGCGTTGCGGGTCGGGGCGCATGCGTGCGGTGTCTGCCTGCATCACGGCCAGGTCCGCGCCCACGTGCGGGGCCAGGTCGGTCTTGTTGATGACGAAGAGATCGCTCTTGGTGATGCCGGGCCCGCCCTTGCGCGGAATTTTCTCGCCCGCGGCGACGTCGATCACATAGATGGTGAGGTCGCTCAGCTCGGGGCTGAAGGTGGCAGCGAGGTTGTCGCCGCCGCTTTCCACGAAGACCACGTCGGCATTGGGGAAGCGCTCCAGCATGCGGTCGATTGCTTCGAGGTTGATCGAGGCGTCCTCGCGGATGGCGGTGTGCGGGCAGCCGCCGGTTTCCACCCCCAGGATGCGCTCGGCCTCCAGCGCGCCGCTGATGGTGAGCAGGCGCTGGTCTTCCTTGGTGTAGATGTCGTTGGTGATGGCGATGAGGTCGTAGCGCTCGCGCATGGCCTTGCACAGCATTTCGAGCAGCGTGGTCTTGCCGGAGCCGACCGGACCGCCGATGCCCACGCGCAACGGGGGTAGGGCTTTGGTGCGGTTCGGGATGTGGTGCAGCGTCATGATCGGAACAGGCGTGAGTACTGGGTTTCGTGGCGTGACGAGAGGATGGCGAGCATGGGGGTGAAGGCCTGGCGTTGATCGTCCTCCAGGGCGAGCGCTTCGTCCACCGCAGCAGGAATGGCCTGGACCAGGCGCGCCAGCAGGCGCTGGCCAGTGCCCTGGCCCAGCGGCACCGCCTTGATGGCGGCCTGCACCATGTTCTCGGCCCAACCAAAGGCCAGGCCAACGAGCGCGTCGCGCGGTGTGGCCTCGCCGTGCGCGGCGGCGCAGGCGCTGGCCACGGGCCAGGTGGGCGGGTCCAGTCGCGCATCGGTCAGTTGCCGCAGCAGCGGCGCGCCGAAGTCGCCCAGCGACTGCGCCCAGGCCAGCAGCGAGCGGCCCATCTGTTCGGCCTGCAGCCGCAGTTCGCTCGTCTCGCGTGTGTGGAGCACCCAGGCGTTGAGGTCGCGCACGCGTGCCAGATCGTTCGCACGCCAGGCCATGATGGCTTGCGCCGCGACCGCGAAGTCGCTGCGCGCGGGGCCGATCAGCAATTGATCGACCAGCCAGGCCGCGGCGGTGGCTTCGTCGTGCACGCGGCCCGCGTCGACCGCGGCCTCCAACCCTTCGGAGTACGAAAAGCCGCCGACCGGCAGCGCGGGCGAGGCCAGCCAGAGCGTGCGCAGCAGGGCGCCATCAGTGGCCATGGTCATCGTAGTGTGGGGGATCGTGGGGGTGGTGCTGGTGCGGTTGTTCGTGTCCGTGGCCGTGAGCGTGGACACCGTGCCCGTGCCCGTGCCCGTGCGAATTGCCATGCCCGCCATACGCGCCACTCTCCGGTTCAAAGGGCTCTTTCGCCTCCACCACGGTCAGGTGCATCGCGCGCAGCATGTCGGCCAGCACATGGTCGGGCTCGATCTTGAGGTGGTCCGCTCGCAACTCGATAGGCACGTGGCGGTTGCCGAGGTGGTAGGCCGCGCGCATGAGGTCGAAGGCCTGCTCGGCCGCGGGGTGGTCGGGGCAGGGGGTGATGCAAAGCACCGGCTGCGGCGCCGCCACCACGCGCACCAGTTCGCCGTCGGCCGTGACCAGCACGTCGCCGCCGCGCACCACGCTGCCGCGCGGCAGGAAGACGGCGAGCTGGCGGCCGTCGCTGAGCGGCGCATCGAAGCGGCTCTTCTGGCGCACGTCCCAATCGAGTTCGACCGTGGGCGCACGTCGCAACAGCACGGCGGCGAGGCCCTGGCCCCGGGGAATGAGCTTTGCGGCTTGCAGCATCAGAAGAGGAAGTAGCGCTGCGCCATGGGCAGCACGGTGGCGGGCTCGCAGGTGAGCAATTGGCCGTCGGCGCGCACGCTGTAGGTCTGCGCGTCGATCTCCATGGTCGGCAGCCAGGCGTTGTGCACCATGTGCCGCTTGGTCACGCCGCGGCAGCCCTGCACAGCCGAGAGGGTTTTCTGCAGTCCGTAGCGTTGGCCCACGCCAGCCTGCAGCGCCGCTTGTGAGACGAAGCTCAGGCTGCTGCGCGCGAGCGCCCCGCCGAGCGAGCCGAACTGCGGGCGAAAGTGCACCGGCTGCGGGGTGGGGATGGAGGCGTTCGGGTCGCCCATGGCGGCCAGCGCGATGCTGCCACCCTTGAGCACCAAGAAGGGCTTGACACCGAAGAACGCCGGCTTCCACAGCACGAGATCGGCCCACTTGCCCACCTCCAGCGAGCCCACGATGTGCGAGATGCCGTGAGCAATGGCGGGGTTGATCGTGTACTTGGCGATGTAGCGCTTGACCCGGAAGTTGTCGTTGCGCGATGAGTCCTCCGCCAGCGTGCCGCGCTGCGCGTTCATCTTGTGCGCGGTCTGCCAGGTGCGGATGATCACCTCGCCCACGCGGCCCATGGCCTGGCTGTCACTGCTCATCATGCTGATCGCGCCCAGGTCGTGCAGGATGTCCTCGGCCGCGATGGTTTCCTTGCGGATTCGGCTCTCCGCGAAGGCCAGGTCCTCGGGGATGCCGGCGTCCAGGTGGTGGCAGACCATGAGCATGTCGACGTGTTCGTCGAGCGTATTCACGGTGTAGGGCATGGTGGGGTTGGTGGAGGAGGGCAGGAAGTTCGCCTCGCCCACCACGCGCATGATGTCGGGTGCGTGGCCACCACCCGCGCCTTCGGTGTGGAAGGCGCAGAGCGTGCGGCCCTTGGTGGCTTCGATGGTGTTCTCCACGAAGCCCGATTCGTTGAGCGTGTCGCTGTGGATGGCGACCTGCGTGTCGCTTTCTTCGGCCACCGCGAGGCACTGGTCGATCGCCGAGGGCGTGGTGCCCCAGTCTTCGTGCAGCTTCATGCCGATCACGCCGGCCTCGATCTGCTCGCGCAGCGCGTCCGGCCGGCTGGCGTTGCCCTTGCCCAGGAAGCCGATGTTCATCGGTAGCCCGTCGGCCGCCTGCAGCATGCGCTCGATGTGCCAGGGCCCCGGTGTGCAGGTGGTGGCAAAGGTACCGGTGGCCGGGCCGGTGCCGCCCCCGAGCATGGTGGTGATGCCCGAGGCCAGCGCCTCGTCCACCTGCTGCGGGCAGATGAAGTGGATATGGCTGTCGATGCCGCCGGCGGTGACGATCATGCCCTCGCAGGCAATCACTTCGGTACCCGGGCCGATCACGATGTCGACACCCGGTTGCGTGTCGGGGTTGCCGGCCTTGCCGATGGCGGCGATACGGCCGTCCTTCAGGCCGATGTCGGCCTTGACGATGCCCCAGTGGTCAATGATGAGCGCATTGGTGAGCACCGTGTCAACGGCGCCCTGCGCGCGCGAGCGCTGCGATTGCGCCATGCCGTCGCGGATGGTCTTGCCACCGCCGAACTTCACCTCCTCGCCGTAGCCGCCGGCGGACAGGGTGAAGTCTTTTTCCACCTCGATCAGCAGGCCGGTGTCGGCCAGGCGCACGCGGTCGCCCACGGTGGGGCCGAACATGTCGGCGTAAGCGCGTCGGTTGATGGTGGCCATCACAACTTTCCTTGAACGAGGGCGCGAAAGCCGTACACCACACGCTCGCCCGCGTAGTCCACCAGCTCCACCGTGCGTTGCTGCCCGGGTTCGAAGCGCACCGCGGTGCCGCTGGCGATGTTCAGGCGCATGCCGCGCGCCGCTGCACGGTCGAAGTCGAGGGCGCCGTTGGTTTCGGCGAAGTGGTAGTGCGAGCCGACCTGAATCGGCCGGTTCGCGCTGTTCTTAACCACCAGTGTGAGCGTGCGCCGGCCCGGGTTGAGGGCGTGCTCGCCGTCGTCGATGAGGTACTCGCCGGGGATCAACGCGGCCTCACTTGCGCGATGACCAGATGGCCAGGCCGACCAGCGCAGCCAGCACCACGAAGCCCCAGGCGTCCGAGGCGTGCCAGTGGGCCCCGAACAGGCCATGGCCCTCGTGGGCCAGGGCGGGGGTGGCCGCGATCAGGGCCGTAACGAGCGTGAAAGGGTTTCGCATGGGGTCCTCCGGGTATCAGGGAATGGGCTGGTGGACGGTAACGAGCTTGGTGCCGTCCGGAAACGTGGCCTCGACCTGGATGTCGGGGATCATCTCGGCCACGCCATCCATCACGTCGGCGCGCGTGAGCACGCTGCGGCCTTCGCTCATCAATTGCGCCACGTTCTTGCCGTCGCGCGCGCCTTCCATCACCGCGGCGGTGATGAGGGCGATGGCTTCGGGGTGGTTGAGCTTCAGGCCGCGGGCCTTGCGACGCTCGGCCAGCAACGCGGCGGTGAAGATCAGCAGCTTGTCTTTCTCGCGCGGGGTCAGGTCCATTCGTTCGTCTCTCCTCGGGCAAGGGGTCAGCAAGAGCCATACCCGGTGGGCGCCGTGGCATGAAAGCTGCACCACCAGCCTCCGTGAACGCAACCTCCAGCGAAGTGCCCGCCGACGCCCCGCAGCGCATCATCAAGGTGCGCCGCGACTACAACAGCTGGGTCGGCCGCGAGACGCTGGAGGACTACGCGTTGCGCTTCACGCCCCAGCGCTTTCGCAAGTGGAGCGAGTGGCGCGTGGCCAACACCGCCTTCGGCGCCGCGTCATTCCTCATTCTCGAGGCGGTGGGCGCCACGCTGCTGGTGCAGTACGGCTTCGTCAACGCGGCGCTGGCCATCCTGGCCACCGGGCTCATCATCTTCCTGGCCGGCCTGCCCATCAGCGTGTACGCGGCACGCCACGGCGTCGACATGGACCTGCTCACGCGCGGCGCCGGCTTCGGCTACATCGGCTCCACCATCACCTCACTGATCTACGCATCCTTTACCTTCATCTTCTTCGCACTCGAGGCTGCGGTCATGGCCTACGCGCTCGAACTGGCGCTGGGCATTCCGCCGCACTGGGGCTACCTGATCTGTGCGGTGGTCGTGATTCCCCTGGTCACGCACGGCATCTCGGTCATCAGCCGCTTCCAGGTGTGGACCCAGCCGCTGTGGCTGCTGATGATGGTGGTGCCCTTCGTGGCCGTGGGCGTGATGGCGCCGCAGGCGTTCACCGAGGTGATGCACTACGGTGGTGCGTCCGGCGCCGGTGCATCGTTCGATTGGCACCTCTTTGGTGCTGCTCTCACCGTGGGTATCGCCCTCATCACGCAGATGGGCGAGCAGGCCGATTACCTGCGCTTCATGCCCGCTGCCCAGCCCGGGCGGCGCGGGCGCTGGTGGGCGGGCGTGCTGGCGGGCGGACCGGGCTGGGTGGTGATCGGCGTGGTCAAGATGCTCGGCGGCGCCGTGCTGGCCTACCTGGCCATCAGCCACATGGTGCCGCCCGATCGCGCGGTGGACCCGAACCAGATGTACCTGGCCGCCTACGAGTACGTGTTTGCCGATTACGGCTGGGCGGTGGCGGCCACGGCGCTGTTTGTCGTGGTCTCGCAGATGAAGATCAACGTCACGAACGCATATGCAGGTTCGCTGGCGTGGAGCAACTTCTTCTCGCGCCTCACGCACAGCCACCCGGGGCGGGTGGTGTGGGTGGTGTTCAACACCTTCATCGCCTTCATGCTGATGGAGATGAACGTGTTCCAGGCGCTGGGCCAGGTGCTGGGTGTGTACTCGAACATCGCCATCGCCTGGATCATGGCCGTGGTGGCCGATCTGGTGGTCAACAAGCCGCTGGGCTGGAGCCCGAAAGGCATCGAGTTCAAACGCGCGCACCTCTATGACGTCAACCCGGTGGGCGTGGGGGCCATGGTGCTGGCCTCGGTCGTGTCGATCGCGGCTCACATGGGCCTCATGGGCCCCACGGCCGAGGCGTTCTCGGCCGTGATCGCCATGGTCACCGCCTTCGTCACCGCACCGCTGATCGCCTGGGCCACCAAGGGGCGCTACTACATCGCCCGCGAGGCCGATGCGTCGGCACAGGGTCCTTACGCGCGGCTGCGCACGCAGCGCTGCGTCATCTGCGAACGCGAATACGAAGGCCCCGACATGGCGCACTGCCCGGCCTACCAGGGGCCGATCTGTTCGCTGTGCTGCACGCTGGACGCGCGTTGCGGCGACCTGTGCAAACCGCATGCGCGGCTGTCGGAGCAGTGGACGGCGACGCTGAGGCGCCTCATGCCACAACGCGTATGGCCTTACCTGGATGCGGGGCTCGCGCACTACCTCCTCATCATGGTCGTCATTGCGCCCTTGCTGGCAGCCGTGCTGGGCCTGCTGTACCGCCAGGAGCTGCAGAGCCTGGCCGACGACGTGGGCGGCAACCTCTCGCTGCTGGACACCGCGCTGCGCTCGGGCTTCCTGCGTGTCTACGCGGTGCTGCTGCTCATTGCCGCCACCGTGGCCTGGTGGCTGGTGCTGGCTCACAAGAGCCGCGTGGTGGCGCAGGAAGAATCGAACCGCCAGACGCGCCTGCTGATGCAGGAGATCGAATCGCACAAGCGCACCGACGAGGCGCTGCAGCAGGCGCGCCGCGCGGCCGAGCAGGCCAACCAGGCCAAGACGCGCTACATCAGCACCATCAGCCACGAGCTGCGCACGCCGCTCAACAGCATCCTGGGTTACGCGCAGCTGCTGCAGGAAGACAGCGGCTTGCCGCCGCACCGCGCGCAGGCACTGCGGGTCATCCAGCGCGGCGGCGAGCACTTGCTCTCGCTCATCGACGGTACGCTGGACATCGCGCGCATCGAGGCCGGCAAGCTCGCGCTTGACGTGAAGCCCGTGCCCTTCGCCGCCACGCTGGCCGAGGTGGCCGGCATGTTCGAGCTGCAGGCCGCGGCCAAGGGGCTGCGTTTCGTCTACGACGCGCACGGCCGCCTGCCTGAGGTGGTGCGCGCCGACGAGAAGCGCCTGCGCCAGATCCTCATCAACCTGCTGGGCAACGCCGTGAAGTTCACGCGTGCCGGCCAGGTGCGCCTGCGCGTGAGCCACGCGCGAGAGATGGCGCATTTCGAGGTCCACGACACCGGTCCGGGCATGACCCCGGGCGAGATCGAGCGCGTGTTCGAACCGTTCGCGCGCGGCCAGGGCGAGGGTGCGGACGCCACTGGAACCGGCCTGGGCCTGACCATCGCCAAGATGCTGACCGACTTGATGGGGGGTGAACTCGGTGTGCGCAGTGCCTCCGGCGAGGGCTGCGTGTTCACGGTGCGCCTGTTCCTGCCCGAGTTGCGCGAGGCGCCACCGGTGCGTCCGCTGGCGATACAGCCCGTGGGCTATGCAGGCCGCCGCCGCCGCGTGCTGGTCGTCGACAACGAGGAGGCCGACCGCGAACTGTTGCAGCGCTGGCTGGTGCCACTGGGATTCGAAGTGCAACCCGCTACCAGCGGCTTGCATGCGCTGGCGCTGCTCGACGGCATGGCACCGGGTGACCCGGATGCCCCGCACGCGATCTTTCTGGATCTCGCCATGCCCGGTATCGACGGTTGGGAGACGCGCCGGCGCTTGCGCGCGCGCGGCTGGGGCGATGTGCCCCTGGCCATCGTGTCTGCCAATGCCTTCGACAAGGGTCTGCACGTGGAACTCGATGGCGAGGACGGCGTGTGCGCGCAGGACTTCATCGTCAAGCCGGTGCGCCGCGAGGAACTGCTTGCCTGGCTCGCGCAACGGCTTGGCCTGCGCTGGATCGAGACCGGCGCTGCGCCGGCGGAGCCGCCAACGCAGACCGAGCGGCCCGCACGCGAAGAGATCGAGCCGCTGCTCGAGCTGGTTCGCCTGGGCTACACCCGCGGCATCCTGCAATGGCTGGACGAGTGGGTGCGCCGCCGTCCCGAGCATGCCGCGCTCGCCACCGCACTGGCCACACTCGCGCGGGAGTTCCGCTTCGAAGCCATCGAGCAGAGGTTGCTGCATGGCCATGCCTGAGGTCGACAACCTGGGCGAGAGCGCCCGCCTGCCGCGCGGCGAGCACCGCGTGGTGCTGATCGTCGATGACGTACCGGACAACGTGGCGCCCCTGCACGACGCGCTGGATGACGCCGGCTATACCGTGCTGGTGGCGCTTGACGGCGAAAGCGCGATCCGCCGTGCGCGCCAGGCGTTGCCCGACATGGTGCTGCTCGACGCCGTGATGCCCGGCATCGACGGCTTCGAGGTCGCGCGCCGCCTCAAGGCCGATGCCGCCACCGCGGGCATTCCGGTCATCTTCATGACCGGACTCACCGACACCGAGCACCTGGAGGCCGCGTTTGCGGCCGGCGGCGTGGACTATGTGACCAAGCCCATCAAGCCGCGCGAGGTGATGGCACGCATGGGTTTGCACCTGAGGCAGGCGCGAGAACGCCGCGAGGGCGCGATCGAACGCAGCCAGGCTCGCCACGCGCTCGACGCCTTCGGCTACGCCACCATCACCGTGCGCGCGAGCGACGGCCGCCTGCTTTGGCAGACCGCGCTGGCGCGCGACCTGCTGCGCCAGCACTGTGGCACCGAAGCGCCCACCACACCGCCCGCGGTGCTGCACTGGTTGCGTCGTCACCTGGGCGAGGCGCAGGCCCAGCGCGAGCCGCCGCGCCTCACCCTCGAGAACGGCCCGCGTCGCCTGACCTTTCGACTGCACCAGCGTGTGGGCGACGAAGACAGCGACCCGCGCGGGCAGGGCGACTGGTTGATCGTGATGCAGGAAACCTCCAACGAATCGGTGTACGCAGCACTTGCCGCGGCCTTCGGCCTGACCGCGCGGGAAGCCGAGGTGCTCTACTGGGTCGTCAAGGGCAAGATCAACCGCGACATCGCCGATATCCTGGGTGCCAGCCCGGCCACGGTGAAGAAGCACCTGGAACGTGTGCACATGAAGATGGGCGTGGAGACACGCACCGCGGCGGCCGCGATGGCGATCGGCCGCGTGCGCCAGCTTGATACGCCGGGCGCCTGACGAGCGGCAGAAAGGGCTGCAGATGCGGTCGGGCACCGGCTGCCCGCAGCCACCCCGGGGAACCCTTGCAACGGCGCGGTTACTGACGTCGAACCTCAACGTCATGATCGGTTGCACACCATGGTTCCCCACACGCGCTCACCGGGCAGCACCTCGCCCAACGCCCAGCTTCGCTCAGGCGCCGCGTCACCCCGTGCTGGTGCCGCACAGCCGGTGGCCGCAAGCCTTCTGAGCCGCAACCCGGCCAGCTACCAGGATTTCAGGCCTTGCCTGACGGTCGTGGTGGTGGGGCCCTGCGGGTATCAGACGAACCAGCTCATCGGGCATCTGTCGCAGCAGTCTGAGAACAAGGGTCTTGGCTTTTGCGCCTTGACCGCCGGGACATCGGAGGCCGACCTCCGATCGCTGCTTCGGACACAGGGCATTCCTGATGGCACCGTGGTGCTGGTGTCGGAGACCGACGAGGGCGTTGCGTCGGCCCCTGATTGGATCGTCAAGGCATTGCGCGACGATCACCTCGCGATCGATACCCACGCCAAGCTCTTGCCAGCGGAGTCTGCGCAGGCCTGGAGCTGCGCCGACGCGGTGAGGGAATCCAGCGTGGGATGGCAGTCCCTCGGTGCGTTCGGGCGCTACCTCGGCCATGCCGGCAATCCTTCGGCCACCCTCTATCGGCCCGGCAGCCCGAGCACGTCGTCTTCGGGTTCCTCGTCCAGTCGCGAGGTGTCCGATCCCAACCCATCAAGCGATGAGGCGTCCGATGACGAGTCGTCCGACATGCCGCAGAGCCCGCGGTTCTATGCGAGCCAGCAAGACATCCAGCGCTATCGCACGCTGCTGAAATCCCCTTCCGTGTTCCCGCGGGAGCGCGATGCACTCGCGCTCTATCGCCATTTCAACGCCCAGACCAAGGGTGCCGTGCCGCTGTTGCCGCCTCGATACGTCAGCGATCCTTATGCGAACAGTGTCGACGCTGACTTCGATGAATACGAGCGCAAACAGTTGGCCAGCAATCCGGTGGCCCATGCGCTGTATCGATGGATCTCGTTGGGCGTGGACGCTTGCGAGCTGCCAGCCTGGCAGCGCCTGGAGGACATGGAGCAAGCGCCCGCGTTCATCGCCTTGTTGCAGCGCCTCGACAGCATGTATCCCGACGAGAACGCCAACATCAGTGACCTGCTGGTCGACATCGTCGAAAGACTGGTGTTGGATCCGTCGTTCCTGGATCCGTTCCAGGCCATGCTTGTGGATGCCACCGCCAGTTGCGACGACCGGGTGTCGTTGGCGTTGCACCAGATGCAGACCTTGCTGATCGTTGCCGAGGCCCGGGAGAGTGGGTCGATGGGCCACTTGCAGGCTGTAGTCGACGCGGCACGCCAGGTGTTTCGGCGCGAGCAATTGCTGCAGGTAGCCGACGAAAAGTTCAAACGCCTGCTGCAGCAGCAACAGCTCGATTACGCTCAATACGCCGGTCATGAAGATGACGATGAAGCCGCGGATGATCGCCCGCGGCTGGATGAGATCGAGACCCATCTCGCGTATGCCCACCTGATTCAGACGAATGGTCTTCTCGATCTGGGTGGGCTGGTGCCGGATGCGAAGTTCATCGGTGAGTCGCTCTCCCATGTCTCGGAAGACGACATCTGGCAGGCGGTGGACACTATCCGCGCGAATGAGGGCAGCGGGTTCGTCGACTTTCTGGCCATGTGGCCGGCCTGGCAGGAGAGTCTGGCCGTCTCGCATCCGCAGCAGGTCGAGGCCTTGAACGATGCGCTGCTGGACGATCAGATGCTCGATCGCGTGCGTCAGCAGGCGAGCGACGCGGTGGGCAGCTTGATTGCCCAGGGCAACTTGCCCGAGTCGCTGCGAAACGAGTCCCGCATCACGGAGGAAAACCGCATCGTTCGCGCGATGCAGCTCGATGCGTGGAAGAAGCTCACGACCGAGGTGCTGGCCTCCCTGTGAGGAGGCTGGTGGCAGGTGGCTGCGGGCCAGGGCCAAGGTTCATGAGTGGTCTGCGGGCCACGGTGGGTCCAGCAGATCCAGCCTGTCTTTCTCCTGCAGCATCGCGCGCGTGAGCTTGAGCAACTTTCTCACCTGTCTCTCGTTGGCAATGGCCACCACCCCCTTGGTGACGGCGTCCGCCAGTTCCCTGCCGTCCAGGCCAATGGCCTGTGCGTTGCGCGTGACGCGGCGCGTCCAGCGTTGGCGCAGCTGCTCGTTGTTGCTGTCGTCGCGGATGGCGCTCAGCTGTTGCGGTTTATGTGTCTGCAACAGCTTGAGCCAGGGGTCCCACGTGACCAGGAACTGGGCGAAGTGTGTGTTTTCCTCGCGCTTGACCTGCTTGATTGCCCGCGAAACATCCTTGAGCGAGACGTGGGAAATGT
>VFQM010001884.1_pt1 | contig 17046 bp, 13 predicted proteins | sample 3512391 | NCBI WGS metagenome assembly VFQM01 (sample SAMN10412369, study PRJNA504923) | tailings metagenome | isolation source: Replicate 1 from Balatoc abandoned mine | place: Philippines
CGAGCATCTTGAGCGCCTTGCGCGCCAGCCGCCGCGAATCGGTGGCGGTGCCATCGGCCGTGTCGAGCTCGACCACCTCATGGCAGGCCAGCGCCTGCTCGAAGGCGGCGCGCGCCTTCACGTCGTCACCCGCCTGCGCATAGGCGATGCCGAGATTGATCATCACCGCCGCATCGTGCGGATCGGCAGCGCTGGCCTTTTCCAGCGTGGCGAGCGCCTGCTCGGCCTTGCCGGTGACGAGCGGCTGCACCGCGAGCTCGGGGGCGGTCGCCATCATCGCGGACGGCACAGCAGCGACAGGCGCGCTCGCGGCAAGCAGTGCAATTGCGAAAGCGGTGAAGGTCATGGGCGTGGCTCCTCTCAACAGGCAAGCATGATGCCTCTGCCCAGGGAGCATTGCAACAAATCTGAAACATTGTCTTTTATCTGTAATTTATCAGAGCAAATATCAGATTTAGAACGATAGTTTTGTGAAATCAGGGCCAGAAGGGCCGCCTCTCCTCGCCTGCCGTTCTTGTCATATTTGTCTTTCTTCGGTCATAATGACATTCATGACATCTTGCTGTCATGCTGCAAGAATTCTGTCATGCACGCCCCCTAGCGAGCCCCCAGCGCAACAAACCACGCGCCTAACTCGATTCTCGGCTCAAGAGGGGACCCACGCTCGTGAAAAACATCCAACGCACTCTGATTCTGGGTTGCAGTCTGGTCGCTCTGGCCGGTTGCGGCGCCGATGAGATCGTCTCGCCCGGCACCGGCGGCAACATCGAAGTCATCATCAACAACCCGTCACCGACCCCGACGCCCTCCCCCACGCCGACCCCGACCCAATCGCTGGTCACCCCGGCGGCGGCCTGCCCGACGATCCTGTCGACCGGCGGTCTGGTGGATGGCGGCGTGCTGCAGAACACCCCCACCGGCGGCTACCGCGTCTGCACCCTGCCCGCGACCTTCAACACCAGCGACACGCTGCCCTATATCCGCGGCGTCCTTTACCAGATCAGCGGCGCGGTCCAGGTCGGCACCGATCAGGGCTTCGGCTCCAGCAACACCGCCGTTACCCTGACGATCGAACCGGGCGTGATCCTGTTCGCGCAGGGCAATTCGGCGCTGATCGTCAACCGCGGCAACCGCCTGATCTCGGACGGCACCGCAGCGCGCCCGATCGTCTGGACCAGCCGCGACAACGTGCTCGGCGTCGCCAATGACAACAGCCAGCAGCAGTGGGGCGGCGTCGTGCTGCTCGGCCGCGCGCCTGTGTCGGATTGCGCCACCGGCGGCGTCAACACCACCGCCGCGCCCAACAACAACCCGCAGTGCCAGCAGAACCTCGAAGGCTCGGCCGTAACCGTGCCCTACGGCGGCACCCGGGTCGCAGACAGCTCGGGTTCGTTCACCTTCAACCAGATCCGCTTCTCGGGCTTCGAACTGGCACCGGGCAACGAGCTTCAGTCGCTGACCACCGGCGGCGCGGGCTCCGGCACCACCATCGCCAACATCCAGTCGTTCAACAGCTCGGATGACGGCGTCGAGTTCTTCGGCGGCGGCTTCAATGTCCGCAACCTTGCTGTGATCGGCGCCTCGGACGATTCGCTCGATGTCGACACCGGCGCGCAGGTCAACGTCGACACCATGATCGCCGTGCAGCGTGCCAGCACCGGGGATTCGATCATCGAACTCGATTCGAACGACGGCGTCGGCACCCCGATCACCGCCATCCCGCGCACCAACCTGCAGGTGAACAACTTCACCTTCGTCGAACGCTTCACCGGATCGAACGCAGCGATGGTGCGCGCCCGTGGCGGCGCGGGTCTCAGCCTCACCAACGGGGTGATGAACCGCCTCGACGGCACCGGCACCCACTGCTTCCGCTTCGACGAGCAGGTGACTGTCGACAACCTCATCGGGATCAACTCGGTGGTCTGCGACGGCGGCACTGCGAACCAGGTCCGCGGCGGCGCTGCTGGTTCGGCGCTCGAAACCAATGCGCGCAACGCGGTGACGGGCGGTTCCAACGTGAACCTCAACTTCACCATCACCCTCGTCGACACGGTGGTGAACGGAACGGGCGAAAACGGCGTGACCGCCTTGGACGCCACGCCGCGTTCGAGCTTCTTCGCGCCGGCCCGCAGCTTCATCGGTGCGGCGCAGAACGCGGCCGGTCTCGATGCCTTCCGCGGCTGGACCTGCAACTCCTCGGTGTTCAGCTTCGGCGGCACCGGCACCGCCTGCACCACCCTGCCGGTCTACAGCTGATCGCGCATTGCAAGGCAGGGGGGCGCAGCGTTGCGGCGCGCGCCTCCCTGTTTTGCGTCTCTCCGGTCCGCCACGGCGGCCGGCTCCACTCGAAGGCCTATTGATAGGGGGTCCAGCATTATGTTGACCGGCACGCGCCTGGCAGGGCTGCTGCTTCTCACGACGTCACTCACCCTGCCCTCCGTCCTGCACGCGCAGACCGCGCCGGACGATGCGGCAGAGGCGAGCGAACCGGCGCAGGATCCGCTCGCCGGCGAAGTCGAAGGTGAGCCGCCGGCGGAAACCTTTGACGATGCCGACGTCTCGATCCCCGGCGGCGGGATCGTGGTTACGGGTCGGCGCAACCGCAATCCGGAGCGCGCCTCGACCCAGGTCCTCAACGTCCTCACCGAGGCCGACATTGCCCGCACCGGGGAAGGCGACATCGCCGGCGCGCTCGGCCGGGTGAGCGGCCTGTCGCTGGTCGGCAACGGCCGCGTCTTCGTGCGCGGCCTGGGTGATCGCTATTCGCTCGCGCTGCTCAACGGCCTGCCGCTGCCCAGCCCCGAACCGCTGAGCCGCGTGGTGCCGCTCGACATCTTCCCGACCAGCGTCATCTCCTCGTCGCTGGTGCAGAAGACCTATTCGGCCAATTTCCCGCTGGAGTTCGGCGGCGGGGTGATCAATCTCACCACCAAGGCGGTGCCGACCGAGGACTTCCTGACGATCTCGATCAGCGGCAGCGGCGATACCGAGACGACGTTCCAGAACGGCCTCAGCTATTTCGGCAGCGACTGGGATGCCTTCGGCTTCGACAACGGCAACCGCGACATCCCCTCGAACCTTCAGGCCTTCTTCAACAGCGGGGAGCGGATCGACGCGGTCGACCCCTCCGTCTCCGGACCGATCGCCGCGCAGCTGTTCCCGACCAACCTCGTGACGGTGCAGCGCATCGGCAATCTGCGCCCGAACTTCAGCGCCAACATCACCGGCGGCTTTTCCGCCGAACTTGGCGGCGACACCTATCTCGGCGTGGTCGCCACCGTCGGCCTGTCGAACAAGTACCGCAACCGCTCGGTGCTGAGCCAGGTCGGCAGCTCCGACCTCACCGAACTGTTCGAGACCAGCACCACCTTCATCACCGACAACAACGTGCTGATGAACGCGCTGCTCGGCATCGGGCTCGACATCGGCGAGCACACGGTGCGCTGGACCAACCTCTATATCCGGGATTCGCTCAAGACCGCGCGTCTGGGCGAGCGGACCGACTTCCTGCTCGGGGTCGACGGGTTCGACTACATCGAACAGCAGACCGCCTGGTTCGAACGCCAGCTGATCGATACCCAGATCGTCACCGAGCTGAACTTCGGCAAGCTCGGCATCGACCTGCGCGGCGGCTTCGCCCGAACCGACCGCGAGGCGCCGTACAATGCGACCTTCGAATATGTCCGCACCAACAACCCCGGCGACCCCTTCGGCGACCGCTTCCTTGCCAATATCGGCGGGATCGCGGTGCAGGCCGCGCGCCCGCTGGTCGAGTTCGACGATCTGCAGGAAGACCAGTATTTCGCCGGGATCGATGTCTCCTACGAGGTGCTGGACAATCTCGATCTGACCGTCGGCTATGCCTATCTGGATACCAAACGCCGCTCGTCGAGCCGCGCTTTCCAGCCTCTGGTGTCCTGCGGCGTGGTGTGCGCCGAGTTCCTCAACGGCGAACAGGCAAACGCCCTCATCAACGCGCTCGGCCTCAGGCGGCCGGGCGACATGATCAACGGTGCCACCACCGCCATCGGTCCGGATGGCCGGCGCTTCTTCGACGTGACGCTGTTCGAACGTTCGCCCTTCCCGGTGTTCGATGCCGCTTTGACGGTGCACGGGGCCTATGGCCAGCTGCGCTGGGTGCCGACCGACCGCGTCACCGTCGACATCGGCGCGCGCTTCGAGGACGCGTCGCAAACGGTGGCGATCGATCAGTCGATCTTCAACACCCCGATCGCCGGTGCCACGCCCACCAACCTCAACAATGATTACCTGCTTCCGGGCGGGACGATCACCTGGGAGGCGACCGACGATCTGCAACTGCGGCTGTCGGCCTCGCAGACCATCGCCCGCCCGCAGTTCCGCGAACTGGTCGAGCAGCTCTACTTCGATCCCGAAAGCAACCGCCGCTACATCGGCAACCCCTTCCTGCAGGACAGCGAGCTGCTGAACCTCGAAGCGCGCGGGGAATACTATTTCAGCGGGCGTAACCGGGTCAGCTTGGCGGGCTTCTACAAGGACATCCAGAACCCGATCGAGAACTACCTGATCTTCGTTCCCGGCGAACTGCGCACCAGCTTCGCCAACGCCCCCTCGGCCGAGCTCTACGGGGCGGAAATCGACGCCTCCTACGCTTTCGACCTCTACGACTGGGGCGGCTTCTTCGCCACCAAGCAGCTGCTGGTGCAGGGCAACTACACCTACAGCAAGTCGAGCATCGCGGTTGCGCCGGGCGATCTGGCCCCGGTGCCCGGCACGCCCAATCAGGACGCGAGCCTGCTGTTCGACAAGGGCGCGCCGCTGGTGGGCCAGTCGGATCACGTGGCCAACCTGTCCATCGGGCTCGAGGACACCGAGAAGGTGCAGCAGTTCACCTTCCTCATCAACTACGCGAGCGAGCGCGTCACCCTGCGCGGTGGACCGCTGCCCGATGTCGTCGAGGACCCGGGCCTGACGGTCGATTTCGTCGCCCGCAGCGAGCTGAAGCTGGGCGGCCTGCCGCTCGAGCTGAGCTTCGATGTGCGCAATATCTTCGGACGCGACAATCTCGAGTTTCAGGAGTTTGGCGGCAACCGGATCGACATCAACACCTTCGATGTCGGCACGAGCTTCTCCTTCGGGGTGAAAGCCTCGTTCTGATCGGCTGCCCTTGCGGTCCAGCCCGCAAAAACGATAGGGCCGCCCCTCGCCGGGCGGCCCTTTTCGGTTTGCGCTCACCCATCGGGGCAGGCGCGGCTCAGCTCAGGTCGAAGACATAGCCCAATGACCGCACCGTGCGCAGCGGGTTGCCGCCGCCGGCTGCCTTGATCGCGCGCCGCAGCCGGCCGATCCACACGTCGACCGTGCGCTCGTCGATCGGCGGTTCGCGCTTGCCGAGACCGTTGATGAGATCATCGCGGGTCAGCACCCGGTTGGGGTTTTCGGCGAGGAAGCGCAGCAGGCGGAATTCGTTGGGGCGCAAAGCGATCGGCGTCTCGTTCCAGCGCGCCTGCAATGCCGCCATATCAATCGTCAGCGCGCCCAGCTCAAAGCGGCGGGTGGCCTGGCGCTCGGCCCCGCGCGATTGCAGCGCCAGCACCCGGTCGAGCACCGCTGTGCGGGTGAGCGGCCCGATCACGTAATCATCGGCTCCGGCCCGCAGCGCGCGGCGGCGATCCTCGGGGTCGTCCTCTTCCAGCACCATGGTGACATGCGCGTCCACGGTGCGCGGATCGGCGCGCAGGCGGCGGCACAGCTCCAGCCCGGCGAGCTCGGGCATCACCCAGTCGACGAAGGCCCACATGGGCCCCTCGACCAGCCGCCGCGGGCCTTCGGGCCCCAGCCGGTCGAAGGTGAAGCGGCGCTGGTCGTGAACGAAATCCTCCAGGCTCTCGCCCAGTTCGCTCGTCAGGAAGATATTGACGACATCCATCTGCGCTTGCCCCGCTTTCTGGCGAGGATTGGCGCAGGTGTGTGACGCGTTTGTGACTGCTTTTCAGTTGAGTGTAACAATGTCCCGAAAGGTTCAGGTCACAGGTTCGGGCCACAGGTTCAGGCCAAAGGTTCAGGACAGCGTCAGCCCCCCGTCAACCACGAGTGTCTGGCCGGTGATGTAAGAGGCCAGCGACGAGGCGAGGAACAGCGCCGCGTGGCCCATGTCCTCGGGCGTGCCCATGCGGCGCAGGGGGATGCGCTTGATGCTGGCTTCGAGGCGTTCGGGGTGGTCGGTAGTGACGCTCGTCAGCTTGGTCGGCACCAGCCCCGGAGCGATGCCGTTGACGCGGATGCCGTCCCGCGCCCACGCCTCTCCCAGCGTCTTGGTGAGGCTCGCCGCGCCGGCCTTGGAGGCGGCATAGGCGGGCGTGCCGATGGTCGATTTGAACGCGGCGACGCTGGAGACGATGATGATCGCGCCCTTGGCCTCTGCCAGCGCGGGGTGGAAGGCGCGCGCGGCGTCCATCACCGAATTGAGGTTGATGTCGACCACCTGATCCCAGCCCTCGCGGGTGAACTCCTGCCGCCCATACCGCACCGTACCCTGACACAGCACCAGCACGTCGAGCGGGCCGAAATCCGCCGCCAAGCGGTCCGCCGCGTCACGGTCGGTGAGGTCGATCTGGCGGTAATCGAGGCCGGTGAAATCGCTGTCCTCGGCCTCCAGATAGTCGCCGAAGTCGGGCCGCGTGCCGGTGACAGTGACGCTCGCCCCCCGCTGCCGGAAGCCGTGCGCGATGCCGTTGCCGATCCCGCTCGACCCGCCGATGACGAGGACGCGTTGGCCGGTGAAATCGAGGGGTTCGGTCATATCAGATGCTCCCTCAGATCGAGCGGCTGATCACTTCCTTCATGATTTCGTTGGTGCCGCCGAAAATCCGCGTCACGCGCGCGTCGCGCCACAGCCGCGCGATGGCGTATTCGTTCATGTAGCCCGCCCCGCCGTGCAGTTGCAGCGCGACGTCGCAGCATTCCCACTGGAAGTCGGTGTGCCACAGCTTGGCCGCGCTCGCCTCGTCGGTGGTGAGTTCGCCCGCGAGGTGCTTGCGGATCGCCCAGTCGAGGTGCGCCCAGCCGACCTGCAGCTTGGCCTTGAGGTCGGCGAGGGTGAACTTGGTGTTCTGGAACTCGAACACCGTCTTGCCGAAGGCGGCGCGCTCCTTGGTGAACTTCACCGCTTCGTCAAACGCCCGCTGCGCCGCTGCCTGCGCGCTAACCGCGATGCTGAGGCGCTCCTGCGGCAGTTCCTCCATCAGGTGCACGAAGCCCATGCCTTCCGCGCCGAGGATGTTGGTCATCGGCACGCGGCAATCGTTGAAGAACAGCTCGGAGGTGTCGGCCGAGTGCTGGCCGATCTTGTCGAGATTGCGCCCGCGCTCGAACCCGGGGGTGTCGGCGTCCACCAGCACAAGGCTGATACCCTTCGCGCCCTTCTCGGGATCGGTCTTGGCGACCACGATCACGCAATCGGCGTTCTGGCCGTTGGTGATGTAGGTTTTCGAGCCGTTGATGACGAGGTGGTTGCCGTCCTTCTTCGCCGTGGTGCGGATGCCCTGAAGGTCGGAGCCTGCGCCCGGCTCGGTCATGGCGATGGCGGTGATGATGTCGCCGCTGACCATGCCGGGGAGATATTTCTGGCGCTGTTCGGGGGTGCCGAGGCGCTCGAAATAGTTCGCGGTGATGTCGGATTGCAGGGTGAAGCCCGCCGCAGAGCCGAGGTAGCTCAGTTCCTCGGCGACGATGCAGTTGAACCCGAAATCGAGCCCGAGGCCGCCGTTCTCCTCCTTCACGGTCGGGCACAAGAGGCCCGCCTCACCCACCGCCTTCCAGACAGAGCGCGGGACGATGCCCTTCTCTTCATGCTCGTCGAGATTGGGGGTGAGGTGTTCGGCGAAGACCTTGCGGACAGTGTCGCGAAAGGCCTCGTGATCGGCGTTGTAGGCGGTGCGATATGAGGTCGCGAGCATGGGGGTTCTCTCCGGGCAAAACGGTTTCGATTTGCCACGATAGAAGCCCGGCGACGCCCGGGGGTCAAGCGTCAAAAATGGAAGCAGGGGAACGCTGTTGCGGTCCACGCCCCGGGCTTGGCCCGGGACCCCGCTTCCTTCTCGCCCGAGGCCAAAGCCAGCGGGACCCCGGATCAAGTCCGGGGCGGGGAAATACTAACCCACGAACGCCCGCTCGATCACGAACTGCCCCGGCTTGTTGTTCGCACCTTCCTCGAACCCGCGCCGCTCCAGATCGGCGGCGTGGTCCTTGATCATCGCCATGCTCCCGCACAGCATCACGCGGTCTTCCTCCGGCACGAACCGCTGCGGGCCCTTGCTCTGCTCGAACAGGCGGCCGTCGTCGATCAGCTGCTGGATGCGGCCCTGCGTGCGGAAGCTCTCGCGGGTCACGGTCGGCACGTAGATCATCTTGGCGCGGTCTTCGTCTTCGAGCAGCGGGTCGCCCTCAAGCTTGCTTTCCAGCAGCTCACGATAGGCCAGCTCGTTCACGTTGCGCACGGAATGCACGACGATCACTTCCTCGAACATCCCGTAAACCTCAGGATCGCGCACGAGGCTCATGAACGGCGCAAGGCCGGTGCCGGTCGAGAGCATGAACAGCCGCTTGCCCGGCAGCAGCGCGTCGGTGACGAGGGTGCCGGTCGGCTTCTTGCCGAGGTAGATCGGGTCGCCGACCTGGATGTGCTGGAGCCGCGAGGTCAGCGGGCCGTCCTGCACCTTGATCGACAGGAACTCCAGCTCCTCGGCGTAAGAGGGCGAGGCGACCGAATAGGCGCGCAGCAGCGGCTTGCCGTTGTCGCCCGGCAGGCCGATCATCACGAACTCGCCCGAACGGAAGCGGAAAGCCGCCGGTCGCGTCATCTTGAGGCTGAACAGCCCGTCGCACCAGTGGTGCACGTCGGTGATGGTCTCGACGGAGAGCGCCGCGCTTTCGGTGAACTGGTCGCGGTCGATGATGGGCTGGTTCACAAGGGACCTCGGGCAAAGCTGGTGTCCGCCCGGAAGGGACGGCAGAATGGGGGCGCAGATGGACGTTTCGGCCCGCGCCTTCAAGACAGTTTAGCGATAGGGCGTGAAAGCGCGCCTTGGATTGAGAGAGGTCAATTCCAGCCCGCCCGGTCGAAGATCGTGACCGCTTGCGCCTGACCCTTGCCGATGTCGGCAACGCTCAGCGGGTCGGGTTTGAACGCCCCCAGCGCCTCGACCGCCGAATTGGCCTTGAGGCCGGTCGCGGCCGGATATTCGTTGTTGCCGTCGGCGAAGTAACGCTGGGCGCTGTCGGAGGTGAGGTATTCGAGGAACTTGACCGCATTGGCGCGGTTGGGCGCGGTCTTGACCAGCCCTGCACCGCTGACATTGACATGGGTGCCGGGCCCGCTCTGGTCGGGGAAGATCACGCCGACCTTGTCGAAGATCGCCCGGGCCTTGGCGTCAGCCCCGGCATAGCGGGCGAGGTAATAGGTGTTGACCACGGAGATGCGGCACTGCCCGGCGGCGACCGCCTCGATCATGGAGGTGTCGTTGCCCTGTGGGGCCTGCCTGAAATTGGCGACGACGCCCTTCGCCCAGCCCTCAGCTTCGGCCGCACCCTTGTGGGCGATGATGCTGGAGAGCAGCGAGATATTGTAGATGTTGGAGGACGACCGCATGCAGATGTCCCCCTTGAAGGCGGGGCTCGCGAGGTCGGCGTAGTTGGCAAGGCCTTGCGGTGCGCCCATGGCCTTGTCGTAGATGATGATCCTCGCGCGGGTGGAAAGGCCGAACCACAGGCCATCGGGGTGGCGCAGGTTTTCGGGCAGGCGCTTTTTCAGCACTGCGGAATCGACGGGTGCGAGAATGCCCGCCTGTTCGGCGCGCCACAGCCGCCCGGCATCGACCGTGACGAACAGGTCCGCCGGGCTGAACTCGCCCTCGGCCTCGATGCGTTCGATCAGCGCGTCGGCATCGGCCTCGATGCGGTTGACCTTGATGCCGGTTTCGCGGGTGAAATCCTCGTAGAGCTTGAGATCGGTGTCGTAATGGCGCGAGGAGTAGATGTTGACCTCGCCCGTCACCGGCACCGCCTCGCCGGTCTCGCCTGCGCCCCCGTCTGCGCTGCTGTCTGCACAGGCGGCAAGCAGAGCAAAGGTCGCGCTGGCGACGGCGGCAAGAAACGCGTTTTTCATGGGGGAGGGGCTTTCGGCTGACGTATTGCGAATGACTTGCAATATAATCGTCAGCCGCGCAAGGTCTTTTCGGCGGGGCTCAGGCCCGCGCGAAGGCGCGCACGCTTTCCGGGTCGGGCAGCACGCTGTAGGTCTTGCCCGGATCGACGGGCAGCGCGGTCTCGACCGTCACCCCCGCACCGTCCGCGCCTTCGAGCAGCACCCGCGCGCGCGCGCCCAGCGGGTGGACGTCGCGCACCCGCCCGCCGCGCAGGTCCGCGACGGGCACCAGCCGGTCGGCCTGAACCAGCAGATCGAGGCTTGCCGCATCGGGAAGATCGCCCGCGACGCTCGCCAGCGGCCACAGGCCGAAGGGCGTGTCGAGCCCCCCGTCCGCAACCATCCCCGGCACCACCTGCGCGCCCGAGAAGATCGCGCCGACCGCCGCGGTCGCGGGCGCATCGTGGAGTTCCGGAGGCGTCCCGAACTGGACGATGCGCCCCGCCTCCATCACCGCGATCCGATCGCCGATGTCGAGCGCCTCGGCGGGATCGTGGGTCACCAGCACCACGGTAGTCCTCGCCTCGCGCAGCAGGATGCGGCATTCGCGACGCAGGGTGCGGCGCAGGACGATGTCGACGCTGGCGAAAGGCTCGTCCATCAGCAGCACGGCAGGTTCGGGCGCCATCGCCCGGGCGAGCGCGGCGCGCTGTTGCTGGCCGCCGGACAGCTCATGCGGATAACGCCCGCCCATCCCCGCAAGACCGACCCGCGCCAGCCACGCATCGGCCTCGCCGCGCCGCGCCTTGGGCATGCCGAAAGCGACATTGGCGCGCAGCGTCATATGCGGGAACAGCGCCCCGTCCTGAAAGACGAGGCCCACGGGTCGCGCCTCGGGCGGGGGATTGCGGCGCGGGTCCGCCAGCACCTCGCCCGCGACAGCAACCTCGCCCTGCTGCACCCGCAGCAAGCCTGCTGCGAGGCCCAAAAGCGTTGACTTGCCGCAACCCGACGCGCCAAGCAGGCAGGTGATCTCTCCGGCGGGCGCGACGAAGGAGATGTCCTCCAGCGCCCGCACCGCACCGTAAGCATGGCCAATATGACGAAATTCGAGGCTCAATGGCGCTGTCCGCTAGATTTCCGGTGAGCCGCCTTAGGCAGTTTGGCGGCGTCCCTGCAAGCGCGGCGGCGCGGGCGGGGCGCGACACCGCGGGCTGGACGCTCGCCGCACTGGCGCTCGCGGCGCTCGCGGGCGTTCCGCTGGCAGCGATCGGCTGGGCGGCGCTCGGCGGGAGCGGGGGCGGCGCTTCCCTTGGCGCGCTGGCCAGCACGGTGCTGCCGACCTACATCGCCAACACCGCGCTGCTGATGCTGCTGGCGGGCGGGATCGCAGGGGTGACGGGCACGGCATGCGCATGGCTGATCGCCGCGACCCGCTTCCCGGGCAGGCGCATCCTTGGCTGGGCGCTGGTCCTCCCGCTGGCGCTCCCGGCCTATCTTGCCGCCTATGTCTATGCCGACATGCTGGGCTATGCGGGGCCGGTGCAGAGCGCCCTGCGCGGCGCGACGGGGTGGAGCGCGGGCGGCTACTGGTTCCCCGACATCCGCTCGCTGGGCGGCGGGGCCTTCGTGCTGGGCTTTGTCCTCTACCCCTATGTCTACCTGCTGGCGCGCACCGCCTTCGCCACCCAGAGCCTCACCCAGTTCCGCGCCGCCCGCAGCCTTGGTGCCGCCCCGGCGCGCGCGTTCTGGCGGGTCGCCCTGCCCGCCGCGCGCCCGGCCATCGCCGGGGGCCTTGCGCTGGTGCTGATGGAGGTGCTCGCGGATTTCGGCGTGGCCGAATATTTCGCGATCCCCACCTTCTCGACCGGCATCTTCCGAAGCTGGCTGGCGATGGGCGACAAGGCGGCGGCCCTCAAGCTTTCCGCGGTGATGCTGGTGTTCGTCATCGCGCTGGTCGCCTGGGAGGCGCACACCCGCCGCGGGCGCAGCGACAGCCGCGATGGGCTGGCGGGCCGCGGGCAGGACGAGGAGCCGCTGGTGCATCTCTCGGCCTCGGGTAAGGCACTGGCCTTCACCGCCTGCGCGCTGCCGGTGCTGCTGGGCTTCGTCCTGCCTGCCGCCTATCTCGCGGCCCTCGCGATGAGCCCGGCCGCACAGGCGGCGGCAGGAGCGCTGGGCACCTACATCGGCGGGAGCCTGCGGTTGGGTGTCGCGGCGGCAGCCTTGTGCGTGGGTGCGGCGCTGCTGCTTGCCTTCGCCCGCGCGCGCTCCGCCTCGCGGGTGACGGCGGGCGCGATCCGGGTGGCCACGCTCGGCTATGCCCTGCCCGGCGCGCTGCTCGCGGTGGGCCTGCTCGCGCCGCTGGGCAGCCTCGACGTCACCCTGACGCGGCTGGCGCGCGACAGCTTCGGGTGGAGCGGCGGGCTGCTGCTGACGGGGACAAGCGCACTGCTGGTCTATGCGCTCTCGGTCCGCTTCCTGACAGTCGCCTACAATTCGGTCGGCGGCGGAATGGCCCGCATCCCCCCATTGCTCGACGTTGCCGCCCGTAGCCTCGGCGCAGGGCCCGTCCGCGTGCTGGCGCGCATCTATGCGCCCTTGCTGGCGCCCAGCCTTGCAGGCGCGGCGGCGCTGGTGTTCATCGACACTCTGCGCGAACTGCCCGCCACGCTGATCCTGCGTCCCTTCAACCTCGAAACCCTTGCCACCCGCACCTACCGCCTCGCCAGCGACGAGCGGCTGGTGGAAGCGGCGATCCCCGCGCTGATCCTGCTGGCGGCAGGACTGCTGCCGGTGCTGGTGCTGAACCGGCTGGGTAAACGCTAGGCATCAAGTGTAACGCCCGCTTGTCACTTGCCGCGCCCGCGCTACAAGGCTGGGCACATGGCACGCTTCCCATTTTCCGCGATCGTCGGTCAGGACGAAATGAAACAGGCGCTGCTGATCGCGGCGGTCGACCCTTCCATCGGCGGGGTGATGGTCTTCGGCGATCGCGGCACCGGCAAGAGCACCGCCGCCCGCGCGCTTGCCGGGTTGCTGCCGCCGATCATGGCGGCGGACGGCTGCCCCTATGGCGCGTCGAAAGAGGATCAGGCCCGCTACCCCGGCGTCTGCGGGCAGGGCAAGCTGGTCAAGCGCCCCGTCCCCTTTGTCGACATGCCGCTGGGCGCGACCGAGGACCGGGTGCTGGGCTCGCTCGACCTCGAACGCGCGCTGCGTTCGGGCGAAAAGGCGTTCGAGCCCGGGCTGCTCGCCAAGGCGCACCGCGGGTTTCTCTACATCGACGAGATCAACCTGCTGGAGGATCACCTCGTCGACCTGCTGCTCGATGTGGCCGCCTCGGGCGAGAACGTCGTCGAGCGCGAAGGTCTCTCCGTCCGCCACCCGGCCAAGTTCGTGCTGATCGGCAGCGGCAACCCCGAAGAGGGCGAGTTGCGCCCGCAATTGCTCGACCGCTTCGGGCTTTCCGTCGAGGTCCGCACCCCCAAGGACATCGAGGTGCGGATCGCCATCATGAAGCTGGTCGCCGAGAACGAGGCCAACCCCGAAGGCTTTGCCGCCCGCTGGGCCGAGGCGGACGAAGCGATCCTCAAGCGCGTCGCCAAGGGCAAGGCGCGCCTGCCGAAACTGGTCCCCGGCGAGGACGTGCTGCGCGATGCGGCCGAGCTGTGCCTGGCAGTCGGCGCCGATGGCCTGCGGGGCGAGCTCACCCTGATGCGCGCCGCCCGTGCGCTCGCAGCGCTCGAGGGCGCCAAGAGCGTCACCCGCAAGCATCTTGTCGCCATCGCCCCGTCCGCGCTGCGTCACCGCCTGCGCCGTGACGTGCTCGACGAGACTGGCTCCACCGCACGCATCACCCGGGCGATTGCCGAGCTGTTCGGATGACCTTGCCCGCCCCCGCCGATCCGCTGGATGATGCGGTGCTGGCGGCGCGGCTGTTCCTCCTTGCGCCGACCACCTTCAAGGGCATGACGCTGCGCGGCAGCAGCCCGGCGCGCGAGGCGCTGGTCACCGCGCTCGGGCAGGCGATGGGGCTGCGCCGCCTGCCGGGCCATGTCGATGACGAGCGCCTGCTGGGCGGGATCGACCTTGCCGCCAGCCTCTCCGCCGGAAAGCCGATCCGCCAGACCGGGCTGATCGAGGAGGCGCGCGGCGGTGCGCTGATCGCAGGGATGGCCGAGCGCATGGATAGCAGCATCGCCGGGCGGCTGGCGCAGGCGCTGGATGAAGGCGGCACGGCCCTCGTCCTGCTCGACGATGCCGCCGAACCCGACGACGCCCCGCCCGCCAGCCTCACAGAACGCCTCGCCTTCGCCTGCGACCTTGCCGCCTCGCGCCGCTGGCAGGCGGTGGAGCTGGAGCCGGCAGCGGGCACGCTTGCCGATGTCGCCCCGCTGGACGATGCCGCGCTGACCGCGCTCGCCGCGACCGCCGAGGCGCTGGGGGTGGATAGCCTTCGCGCCCTGATCTTCGCCGCCGAGGCAGCCCGCGGCCTTGCGGCGCTCGCGGGACACGACGCGGCCGACAAGGCCGACCTCGCAGGCGCGGTGCGGCTGGTCCTCGCCCCGCGCGCGACCCGCCTGCCGCCGCAGGAAGCGCCCGAAGATCACGCGCCCGAAGACCAGCCCCCGCCGCCGCCGGACAATCAGCAGGACGATCCCTCAGACAGCGATCGGCAGCAGTCCGAGCCCGATCTCAGCGATATCCTCGTCGAAGCGGCCAGAGCGTCGATCCCGGCGGGGCTGCTGGAACAGCTCGCGAGCGGCAAGGCCCCGCGCCGCGCCTCCTCCAGCGGCACCGGGCAGAAGCGCAAGGCGGCGACCCGCGGCAAGCCGCTGGGCGCGCGTCCGGGCATGCCGCGCGGCGGGGCAAAGCTGGCACTGATCGATTCGCTCCGGGCGGCCGTTCCCTGGCAAGCCATCCGCCGCAAGGAGCTGGAGCGCGAGGCTCCCTCGGGACCGATCCTCATGCGCAAGGAAGACCTGCGCATCCGCCGCTTCGAGGAGCGCGCCGCAAGGGTGACGATCTTCGCGGTCGATGCCAGCGGCTCGGCGGCGGCGGCGCGGCTGGCCGAGGCCAAGGGCGCGGTCGAGCTGATGCTGGCGCAGGCCTATGTCACCCGTTCCGAAGTCGCGCTGGTCGCCTTCAGGGGGACGAGCGCCGAACTGCTGCTCCCCCCCACCCGCTCGCTGACCCGCGCGCGCCGCACGCTCGCGGAACTGCCGGGCGGTGGGGGAACGCCGCTCGCGCTCGGCCTCAACGCCGCCCGCGAAGTGGCCGAGGCGGTGATCTCCAAGGGTCGCAGCGCCGCGCTCGTGATCCTCACCGATGGGCGTGCGAACATCGCTGCCGACGGCACACCCGGCAGGCCCCAGGCCGCCAAGGATGCGGAAGCCGCGGCACGCGCCATCGCCGCGCGCGGGATCGATGCGCTGGTGATCGACATTGCCGCCCGCCCCGGTCCTGAAGGCGCCGCACTCGCCGCCGCGCTGGGCGGGCGCTTCCTCGCCCTCCCGCGCGCCGATGCGCGGATGCTGCAGGCGGCCATCAACGCCGTACAACCCTCGGCGAAGGCGGCATGAGCGCGCTCGACTGGAACCGCGAGGGGCTGATCTGGCCCCACCGCGAGGCAAGCCGGTTCATCGAGGCCGGAGGACGTCGCTGGCATGTGCAGCGCATGGGTTCCGGCCCGCCCCTGTTGCTGCTCCACGGCACCGGCGCATCGGTCCATTCCTGGCGCGGGCTGATGCCGCTGCTGGCACAGAACCATGACGTCATCGCAATGGACCTCCCCCGCCATGCCTTCACCACCGGGCACGATGCCTATGCGATGAGCCTGCCGGCGATGGCATGCGAGGTGGCGGGGCTGCTCAAGGCGCTGGAGGTCCGGCCCGAGGCCATCGTCGGCCATTCGGCCGGCGCGGCGATCGCGCTGCAACTGGCGCTGGGGCACGGCTACACTGGCCCGATCGTGGGCCTCAGCGCGGCGCTGCGTCCCTTCCCCGGCGCGCTGGCGCAGATCTTCCCGGCCGTGGCCAAGGCGCTGTTCATCAACCCGCTGGTGCCGCGCATCTTCACCGGCAGCATCGACCTGGTCGGCGGCCCCAAGCGCTTCCTGTGGCGTTCGACCCATTCGCGGATCGATGGGCAGGGCCTTGCCTGCTACGCGGCGCTGCTCAAGCACCCCGGCCACGCGGGCGGCGCGCTCGCGATGATGGCGAACTGGGATTTGCCCGCCTTGCGCGAGCGGATGGACGCGGTGGCGAACCCGGTGCTGTTGATCCACGGCGCGAACGACCCCGCGATCCCGCCGGACTGGGCCCGCGATGCCGCAAGCTGGCTCCCCAATGCGCGGCTGGACGTCCTGCCCGGTCTCGGCCATCTTGCCCACGAGGAAGCGCCCGATGAGGCCGCCGCACGGATCGCGGCGTTCCTTGCCGGGCAACATCCGGACCGCGCAGCAGCAGGAGACCTGGCACCATGAACTTCGGGTGGATCGAGATCGTGCTGTTCTACGGCATCGCGATCGGCGTGGGCGCGTGGCAATACTGGAAGATGGACCGGATGCTCAAGCAGACCCGCGCTGACAAGGCGGCGAAGGAAGCGGCGGATAAAGCAGCCGGATGCGAAAGCACAGGCGAGCCGCCCGCAAGCTGATCGCACAGCTTGGCCACATTAGGGGCGCGGCAATGTCCGGTTGTCAGACGCTCCTGCCAAAAGCGGACCTTCTGCAAACGACCCCTGTGTGGACGGCTCTCCGTTGGCAAGGGTATTTCTTCACTGCGCTGGCTGGTCGTGGCGCCCATGTGTCCGGCCTATTTGCGCGGCTTTGCATGGCCGCTGGCCCTGATGCCATTCGCGCGGTTCAGGTCCCTCCCAATTGCACGCACTCGAAGTGCTGGGGTCGCTCGGGTTCTCCT
>VFQM010001885.1_pt1 | contig 17031 bp, 15 predicted proteins | sample 3512391 | NCBI WGS metagenome assembly VFQM01 (sample SAMN10412369, study PRJNA504923) | tailings metagenome | isolation source: Replicate 1 from Balatoc abandoned mine | place: Philippines
TGCACACACGGCGGCCAGCCCAGTGAACTGGTGCAGTCGCCTTCTGAAAACGACAGCACTGGCCATCCACCAAGCGCCTTAAAAACCTCCGTTTTCTGGACACATCAGCGCCCACGGTGTCGGTCGCGATTGACTGCCATCGTCTCGACATTCCTGGCCTTGCCGTCCGCATAGACAATCTTGGCGCTCTTGCCCACAACAGGCTGCACGTCGAAGCGACCGCGCTCATGCGCGATCGCCACGTTCGCGCCAATCTTCTGGATTACGTGGCGATCGCTGACTTCCACGATCTGGCCTGAGTAGCAAGGCTGCACCTTTCCACCAACATTCAAGGAAACAGGCGCTTTCTCGGCCGTGGTGTAGAGCTGAACACCCTCGGCGGCATAGCGCTGCTTGAGTGCGTCCAGTCCACCGATCTGTGACGCGACGGGTGATTGGATTCGCGGCTGCTCGAGCTGCTGCCGCAAAGCGTTCAAGGCAGGGTCAGAGAACGTCACATCAAGGCGCGCTTTTGCAGCGGCTTCCACGCATTGCCGCTTGAAAGCATCGGTGCCGGTAAGTGCCAATGTGGTGCCGTACTTGTGCCGGGCCAACTTCATCGCCACCACAAGGCTGTCTTGCTCCACGGCATTGCTACGAGTTGCCATCACAAGCCGATTGCCGTGATCGGTGAAGGCATCACGCCCTGCGATCTGATAGGTCACGTCACCAGTACGCTTGTTGACCTGCCAAGTAACGCCTTGGATGCGACGGGCAACCGGGTCAAGCTGCCCAGGTTGAGCCAGTCGGATGGTGTTGGCGAAGGCGTGCTCTGCCTCTTCCTGGTCGCGCTCTTTCTTTCTCCGTTTGTCCTGGTAGTCGAAAGCTCGAAGCTGGCTGATTGCTGCGTCCTGCCCTTCGGCCGCACGATCGACAACCCATTCCCGATAAGTCTGAGGTTTCACGGCAAGTCGGGCAGTAGCCAGTTCTGCACGCAGGGCTTCACGCTCCTTGATCGCCTCCATCGCCGCAACAGATAGCGCCGCCTTCCTGGCCTCTGGCGTCATGGTCGCCCGTCGTATTTCGTCTCGTCTTGCTTTGGACACGCTGGCCAAGGCTTGATAGCGCTTCTTCGCCTCGTCCTGGAGCGGCACCCGATTCTTGCTGGCCTCTCTCTTATATGCAGCATATTCAGCCTTGAGCTGCGCTCGCGCTTGCGCTCTGGCCTCTCTCTGCAAAGCCCGCTTTTCGGGGTCACGCTTGAGCGGCTGGCGTGTATCTTTGTAGGCCTTCTCCATTGTGATGACCTGCACCTGGTCACTAGCCGGCCTGAATGGCCCAAGCCTTGCAGCCAGTCGCTCACGGTTCGCCTTCCCTGCAAAGTCTGATCGGAATACATCACTGGCTTTGACCGCCAAATCCTGGTCGATCGCCTTGACCGAGTAGCCCCCCTTGTCGCCGGCTTTCAACTCAAGGCCATGCTTTTTCAGAACGGCGTGAACATCGTCCCAGCCTGCGCCGTCACGTTGCAGCGCTGCCTTTAGCTCGCGGGCCGGCAAGCCTTTGCAATAGGCCTGCAAGCTTTCTGCATCGCTATACAGCTCCATCTTCGCGGCCTTGCCAGTAGATAGCTCTAACCGCTGTTGCTCTCGCTCCGCACGGTACTTGGCCAACAGTTCCGGCTCAGTCTTTACAGCCTTGCCCGTAGCAGCATCCCAGCGGTAAAGACCACGAGACTCCTTCCACCCCTGGCCGGCTTCGATTTCACGCATCGATTTGTCCAGGGTGCGTTTACTGAACTGGGGGTAGTGCGCTTTATATGTCTCCGGGTGCACTCGGTTCACCATCACATGAGCATGAAAGTGGTCGGTGTCGTCATGCACCACAGCGAGGTATTGATGTTCGGCAAACCCCAAATCTTCCAAGGTCTTTTTGGCTGCTGCCTCCCACTGTTCTCGGGTAGGCCGCTCACCCTCCTGCCAAGCAATGATGTAGTGATAAACCGGGTCATCACAGCGGGCGTTCTCCGCCGCAACCCCACGCATTTCATCCTCAGCAGTTTCAAAGGACAGCAGGGCATCCGATAGCAAGTAGTCGCCCCGGAATAAAAGCTCCCCGGTCTCCTTATCAACGTCTTCGGTCAGGTACTTTTTCAGCTTGCCGAAGCTACTGCCACCATCACGGCGCTTGGGGGGGATGGGGGCCAGCATTACGCCTCACCTCCAGACTCATCACCTCGGGCAGCGACACGCTTGATCGCGTCGGTGATCTCACGCAAGGCGGCAGCCGTCTCACGGCTGAATACGCCATCGGTGACGTTGTGTGTCTGCTTCAGCAGGCCACCGATGCGACGTAGCTCATTGATGGTCTTTTCATCCGCTCGAGACATGACACGGTGGCCAAGCACTCGGCGGCGCAGGTATTCGCTCATGGTGACGCCGGCCTCGCTGGCGTTCTTTTCAACGATGGCCTTCTCGCTCGGCGTGAGCCGAATGCGGAACTGCGCCGTTTTGTTCTCTGTGTCCTTGTCCTTCATTTGCTCTTTCCTGCCCTTCCAGGAAGGGCGCGCGGGTACGTTCAGCGGCGCTGAAAAAGTTTCTCGCGAGAAACTTTGAGGGCGACAGCGCCGGCTGTTGCAGCCCAGCGGGCTGCTGTGGGGGTCTCGGGGCTTCGCCCTGAGCAAGACCGTAAAGGGACAAATCGAGTAGCCGAAGGCGGATTGATTTGGCCCGGTGGATCACAAAAGAGGGAAGCGAAGCGCCCCTATTTTGTGTATCCATTACGCGACTTGTCCTGTGACTTAAGCCTTTGCTTTTTGCTTGCCGATGTTGTAGCATGGTGGTATAAATTGCGCAAGCTCTGGCCCTTCCGGGCCTTTGCACGAAAGTTTCTCGCGAGAAACTTTTGGAGAACGAGCACCTGCCCTGCGGCAGGTAGCCCCAGCGGTAGTACCCGCAGGCCAGTAAGAAGCCTGCCCTGGTCGCTGGCGTTAGTGTCAGAACGAAAGGCCTGACACCACGAGAGAGACGGAACCTAAACCGAACGTAATCCGCGTTCGCAGCTATTGAGGCGGGGTGTGCTCAAAGCTGGCAGGTGAAAACCTGTTGCATGGTTCATCAGCACGAGGCGGCCAGCCAGCGGTGGCAAGTCAACCGCGAGGGCTTGCCGTGCTGTCAGTCTCCCCTGCGCTTCATGGCAAGCCGTGTTCATCAACACGGAAAGGAACTACTCGCCATGAAAGCCTTGCACACCAAATCGGCCGCATCCCGCGAATCGATCATCATCGATGCCGAATTCCGCGAAGTCGTGCCAGTCGCCCAACGGATGCGCCTGGATCGAACCAAAGCGGTGATTCTGGCCGCATCCTTCACAGCCTCCGCGATCTGCGTGGCCGCAGCCTTCAATCTGTTGACTGGCCCCGCTGCGGTGGTGGCCCTGTTCGCGATCGCTGGCACGCTCAAACTTCATGAGCTGTTGAAAGGGGGCCGCCATGCGTAAAGCACTGCTCCTGGCCTTAGCTGTGGTGGCGCTCGTGGGCTGCGGCAATCAGGCCGACAACCCAGCCAGTGGAACGGCTGAGCACCCTCAACGCCCCAAGGCGCCGCAAGTCGATGAGGTGTTGAAAGCCCAGCTCAAGGCGAATCCAGCCCAGCTCGCAGTCATGCGTAAAGAATGCTCAGAGATCAGCACTCAAGCTCGCCGCGCCGGAACACGGCCCAACCCTGATGACGAATCCCGCTGCCTGACCGTTCTGATGGCGGGTAGCGAAGGCGCTCAAGGCCAGACGTTCAAAGGCGGATCAGCCGACTTGAAAGGAGGTCAGTGATGAACGCTTCTCTCCTTCATGTCCTGGTCGCACTAGCTGCCTTCGGCGGTTCGGTCTGGCTGCTTTACCGTGTCGTCGATGACGCACAAGCCAAGCTAAAAACCTTGTGGTCACTGATCGGTGAGGCGCGAAAGCAGAGTGGGCCGATTCGTTGGCCAGGGCTCGGCAAGGCCGCTCCGTACCTGACTGCGCTCGTTTTGCTCCTGGTCGCGTTCTCTGCATCCGCAGCGCCTGCCAATCCGGGCATGTTCGATCAGATGGGCATGGACTACAAGAATGCTGCGGCCGGCTGGTTTGGCCCGCTGTTCGGTTATGCCAATACCCTTTTCGGACTTCTAGCCGCTATCGAAGTCACATGGGCAGCCGCCATGTGGGCTTTCGAGAAAGACAACCTGAGTTCGTTCACGGCCGCATTGATCCGCAAGATCATGACGCTCGGCGTGTACTACGCGATTCTGCTGAACGCTGGAACTTGGATTCCGGCCATCGTGGATAGCTTCGTGCAAGCCGGCCAAACGGCTGGCGGTACAGGTTCGCTGTCTCCGTCCGATGTAGTGACGGCAGGCCTCGATTGCGCCTTCCGAATTCTTGAGAGCATCACCAACCTTGGCTTAGTTGAGGCGATTGTGGTGGGGATCATCGCGGGCGTTTGCGCGCTGTTGATCATGCTGTGCTTCGTCATCATTGCCGGTCAGCTGCTAATCGCCCTGATCGAAAGCTACATCGTGATCGGTGCCGGCGTTCTATTTCTCGGTTTCGGCGGCTCACGTTGGACGACAGACTTTGTGCAAAAGGTACTCGGCTATGCCGTGTCCGTTGGCGTGAAGTTGTTGATTCTCTACCTGGTGATCGGGGTAGGCATGACGTCAGCCAATAGCTGGTCAAACCTTCTGGCAGCCGGGGTAGCAGGTAACGATGACTTCCTGCGCAACTGCTTCTTTGTTCTGGCTGGGTCGCTCCTGTTCGTATTCATTTCCTGGTCGATCCCCAGCTTGGCCGGGTCGATGCTGGGTGGCGCTCCTTCCCTGACAGCAGGTGCAGCAGCCGGTGTTATGGGAGGCGTTGCGGCTGGTGGCGTAGCGCTAGCGGCAGGTGCAGCAGGTGGCGTTGGCAACCTACTGAAAAGGGCGGCAAGCCTTGGTGGCTCGGGCAGTGGCCCAAGCGGTGGAGCAGGCAAACAACTGGCCGGCGCGGCGGCCGGTGGTGGCAGTGTTGGCGGATTGGGCGCATCCGGCAGCGCTCCTGGTGGATCGGCTTCGTTGAAGACTGCAACATCAGCGCCCGCCGTTCCACCTCCCAGCCTGCCCAGCACACCTAGCAGCAGTGCCCCTAGTTCATCCGGCCCAGGTGATACGCCTGTATCAGTGGCTCCGCCTGCCACCACACCCAGCGGCGACAGCACAAGTTCGGCAGCAGCAGACAGCGGCAGCGGACAGCAAGGCAGCGACAAAGCGGCCGGTAGCGCTACTTCCTCTGCATCCGCTTCCCCTGCGGCGCCACCTCCGGCAACAACCACAAATGGCAGCGGGACAACTTTGGCCGGAGGATCGACAGACAAACCAGCGACCGCAACAGGTACAGGCTCCAGTGCTACGCCGTCAGCAGTGGGTCATGCGCAAGCATCGGCAACGCCGTCTCCTGCAAACCCTAGCGCACCGACAACCTCAACGGCCAGCCCTACGAACTCGGCGCTGCAAGGTGCAACAACACAACCCGGTAGTGCGTCACTTGAACAGGAGATGGCCACCCCTGGGGTGTCTGATGCCCTAGGCCAAGAAATGCTGACGCCCGGCAATGCTGAAAACAGCATCGGCGGAGCGAGCGGCGAAACCACCAATCAGCCCCCCCAAGACAAGGAAAGGAAACCCGGCCTCATCGAACGCCTGAAGAACGTGAAGCCTCCGCACCTTCCCAACGATCAGGGCGGCGGCGGAACCGTGCATATCAAGCTCGATCACGGCCGTGATTGATTCTCACAAGTGAAAAAAGGAACCTATCCCATGCGTAAACAACTGATTGCCTCTGTCGTTTCTCTTTCCCTGGTCACATCCTCGGCGCTTGTTTCCCCGGTCGCCCATGCGAGCGGCGCGGTGGCCGGCGCCACGGAAATCACTCAGCTTCTCAACAATGCCGAACTGGTAACGCAAGTTGCCCAGCAGGCGCAGCAGCTCGCGACGCAGTTGCAGCAGTATCAAACGATGTTGACCAACCTGCAAAACATCCCGAACCAGATTTGGGGGCCGATTCAGCAGGACTTGATGGCCTTGCAGCAGGTGGCCGCTCAAGGGCAAGCGCTGTCTTTTGCGGCCTCAAACGTGGTTCAGCAGTTCGAGAACACCTATACAGGGTTCAAGAAAGCCGGCGATTTCGTGACGCAATACAAGGACTGGTCAAAACGCTCGATGGACTCGATTAAGGGATCGTTGGCTGCGGCGAACAAGCAGTTCAACCAGTTCGCTACAGAAGAAGGAACATTGGCGCAACTGCGCTCCATGTCGCAAAGCTCGGTCGGCCAGCTTCAAGCACTGCAAGTCGGCACGCAGATCGCGGTGGAACAGGCTGCTCAATTGCAGAAGCTGCGCGGCCTCATCATGGCCCAAATGCAGGCGCAAAACGCATTCCTGGCAACACAGCAGCAGCAGAAAGACACAACGACGGCACAGGTCGAAGCTGTGACCAAGTATGTCAATCCACGCGGCACGTTTCCTGGCTTGAAGGGCGGCAGCAAGTAACCGCGTCCGCCCCTCGGGGCGGGGAAAAGGATCTCACTATGGGTCAGGTAATCGAGTTCATGCCGCACCGGGAAGGGTGGCAACAGGCTGGCGAGCTGGAAGCCGTCGCTCGCGCGGGTGAGCCGCGCTTGGCCTTGGTGATGATCGAGACTGCCCGCGAACTGGATGGCGACGTGTCGCCACCGTTGCGGCGGCTCGAGGCGCGCTTGCAGGCCGGGGAGTTTGGCGACGCAAGCGGGCTTGAGTGGGTCGCGCGGGCCTGACGGGCCGGCGATCAACAGCAGGGAAGGGCGGGGCAACCCGCCCTTTTCTTTTTGGTGACAAAAGCCGCGCACCTGGTCGCCGCGGCTGTCACCATCAACCGCCCTTCTTGGCCTTTGTGCCGGTGCTGGCCGGCTCGGCTTTCGGCTTCAACAGGGCCATAAGCTCGGCGTGCTGGGTCTGCACGGCCTCGAGCTGGCCGCGCAGCTTGGCCGCTTCCTCGCGTGCCTTGCTGGCGTCTGCGCGCGCCGTGTCGCGCTCTGTTTCGGCCTTGGTCATGCGCTCCGCGACGCGGTGCGCTTCCTTGGCGGCGGCTTGTCGTTGCTCCTGGTGCGAGGCGTCGGCGGCCTCGGCCTTGGCCTTCGTGGCGGCCAGCTCGGCCCGCAAGCGGTCGCTCTCGGCGCGGGCCTGCTCGGCCTCCTGGTGGACGTGCAATAGCTCGGCCTTGAGGTCGTCGGCTCGCTTCTCGATCTCGATGACGCGCGCGGCCTGCGTGGCGCTCTCGGCGCGCAAGGTGTCGTTGTCAGCTTGCAAGCGGGCGTTGTTGGCCTTGGCTTGGTCGAGTTCGGCCGCGATCGCGGCCAGCTTGGCCGCCTTGGCCTCGGTATCAGCCAACAAAGCCTCAACCTCTCCGGCCAGCTTATCGGCCAGCTCGGTCGCCTCGGCCTGGGCGGCCTCCATGTCGGCGCGGGCTTTCTCCAACGCTTCCCGCTCTGTAGCAAGCCTGCTGTTTGCCAGCTCGAGGGCAATGGCCCACACGTCCGCCCCAAGCTCGGCCAGTCGATCAGCTACGGCCTGCGGTGCCGGCTCGCGCAAAGGTGCGATGTTGACCTTCTGCCGGTTCTTCCATTCGTTAAGCGCTGGCGAAATCGTCGTGTAGCTGCCGCCGACGATTTGCCGCACGGCCTCAAGGGTAGGCCGCTGGCCAGCGGCGGCGATCTGGTCGGCCGCCTCGAAAATCTGCTCCTTGGTCACTGCCATTTCTGCGCTCCTTTGTATGATGTAGTATGTTGTATGATACTACTACATACTACAAAATACAAGCCTACAGCCGAAATACATGCCCGGCCGGCGCGGTGTTGGTGACAAGTTCAATCCTGGCCAGCTCGCAACTGTCGCCAAACCAGAATCGCCGCGCGTCCGTCGATAGTTCGCGGGCCGATTTCCGGGCTTTTGGCGCGTTTTCCGGCTCGGTGATGGTTTGGGGTGGGGCGGCGGCTTCCGTGCGGTTCTGCGCTCTTTGCGAGCCTCTGGCGGCCATTCAAAGGGGTCGTCTCAGAATTCGGACAACAAAGCACGCTAAGGGCTGGCGTGTCAGGTTGAGGCCATAGACGCCGCGCCGATGGCGTCAGGAAATGCCGGGAAAGACCCTACTCTGACGCTCTTTCGCCGCTTCGTCTGACGCCCGGTTGGGCTGTACTCCAATCTGACACGGCGCTGCAGCTTACCTAGAACAGTCCGGACAGACCGCCGCCCACCTTAACGGGTCTTATTTTCCGTTTTTGCGACGCCCATTTTTTGAGCCATGCCGATATTTAGAAGTTCGCGGCCAGAGAAACGCGAACCGCGCGCAGCGAACCCGGCGTGATGTTGTCGTTGCCATTGGCTGTCGGGAAATACCTGCGGTCGAACAGATTCTCCAGGTTCAACTGGGCACGTAAATTCTTATTGATCTTGTAGTACACCGCTGCATCGACGCGGGTAAAGGCGGGCAGTTTTACCTGGTTATTGATTGCGGCATAACTGTCATCCTGATATAGGACGCCCAAGCCGGCAGCCCAGGCCGACGTGATCTGGTATTTGTTCCATAGCGAGACGCTGTGGCGCGGTACCAGCGCGGCTTTTGCTCCCGCCCGTGCCGCGTTCGTGTCGCTATTGATGTAAGCGTCCTGATAGGCATAGCCGCCCATGATTTGCCAAGCCGGCGTGATGTTTCCGCTCAGGCCGAGTTCAACGCCCTTGCTGCGGGTGCTGCCGGTCTGCACCGTCAGTGCCGGATTGGTCGGATCGGTTGCGCGGGTATTGGTGCGATCCAGCTGGTATATAGCGGCATTGAACGCAAGCGATGGCAGTACATCCCATTTTGCGCCGATTTCATAGTTCGTGAACTTTTCTGGCTTGAGCGTTTGTGTGGTCACGTCCAGCGTCGTGAACTGGTCGCCCGAATATGGCAGGTAGGACACGCTGTAACTCGCGTACAGCGACAGCGGATTGACCGGCTTGTACACCAGGCCCAGGCGCGGTGAGACCAGGTTGTCGGAGCGGCTGAGTTCCTGGCCGTTGCGGTTGTTGCGATAGTCGAGCTTGAAGTTGTCGTAGCGCAGGCCGGCGATCGCCTGCCATTGCGGCGACAATTCGATCTGATCCTGTGCATACAGCGCGGCAAAAGATGCCGTGCTTTCCGCATTGGCGTCGGTCGCGTTCTGGCGGAAGGTTACCGGCGTAAAGACTGTCGGCGTGGCGAACGGGACAGAGATCGACGTCGTGGCATTGTTGAAGAAACCGGTGTTGCGGAAGCCTTTCGACTCCTGGCGTCCGAATTCGGCGCCGGCCAATAGCCTGTGCTTCACGGTGCCGGCCTGGAGCGTGTAGGTCAGGTCGGTCTGGTTGATGAGGTTGCGGCGCGGGGTCGAATTATTATAGGCCGACAGGCTGACCTGGGTCCCTGCGGTGTTGACGGCGCCCGGATACACGTTCTGGTAGAACTTGTCGACGTCGGTATACAGTGTGCTGTTGCGGATATGGAGGCCTGCGCTGGTGTCGTGGTCGATCGTTGCGCTGAACGCGTTTTTGGTGGCTTCCCAGTTGCTGAGGTCCGGATTGCCGAAGAACGTGGACCGGTCGGCATTCGATGGCCGGCCCTGGAACGAGGGTATGCCGCGGTCGGTCGTGCGGGTATCCTTGAAGTACTCGTAGCCGAGCTTGATCCTGGTTTGGGCGCTGGGCGCGATCGTCAGTGTCGGGTTGATGCCGTAGCGCTTGAGTTCCACGTAGTCGCGGTAACTGTCAGATTGCTCGAGCACGCTATTGAGGCGGAAGGCAACTGTTTCATTGATTCCCTGGCCGACATCGACGGTCACCCGCTTGTTGTTGTACGACCCGGCCTGCAGCGTGACTTCGCGCACTGCATCCCAGCCGGCTTCCTTGGTCACGCTGTTGATGACGCCGCCGCCGCCGCCGCGGCCGAAGATCATCGCATTGGGGCCTTTCAGCGCTTCCACGCGTTCAATGTTATAGAGGTCGCGCTTGTACTGCGCGTCGTCGCGCAAGCCATTGACGAAGAAGTCGGCCGATGACGCCGTCCCGCGGATGATCGGATTGTCGCGACGGCTTTCTCCCTGGGATACGCCAACGCCCGGCATATACCGGATGACGTCGTCCATGCTTTGCATGGCCTGGTCCTTGATCAGTTCCTGGGTCACCACCGTCACTGCCTGCGGAACGTCGCGCAACGGCGTATCGGTCCGGGTGGCGCTGGCACTCTGTGTGGCGGTATAGGCCTGGAGCGCCGGGGCGGTGACCGTCACGGCGGGCAGCGTCCGGTTGTCGGTGGAATGCGAAGGAGCATTCTGTTGCGCCAGCGCGGGGATTGAAAAGGCGGCCAGCACGGCCAGAGAGAGCGGCGTCAGATTTGCGCGCATAGGTTTTTTTGTCAGATTGGGGGGCACGATAATTGGTCGGTAAAAAAAGAAAATGTCTAGTAAAAGGCAGACAGGCTTCCGCAGCCGAATTCCAAGCAAGGCAATGTTGTGACCGCTGGGAAAACCGGGATCCCGCTTGGCGTGAAGGTCAAGGGTGCGTGGCGGGCTTGAGAAGGCGAGACCTTCTTGGCTGGCTGAGCACCGGATGACAGTGAATGCGAACCATTCACATTATGGGCCACATGTCGTAGCATTTGCAACATATTTCTGTGAGTTGAAGAAAATGTCGCGTGGTGGGGCTAATTTCGGAGGTGTACAGGTCGCACAAGGCAAGTTCAGGCCGCTACGGATGCTCGGCGAGGCTTGGCGTACGATTTTTTCCGTTTCGTGAGCAGACCCCTATCCAGCAGGTGGAGGCCCGTGTGGAAGCGTTGTTGCAGTTGAAGGAACACTTGGCCGTTCTGCGCGAGAGGTGTTCAGGCACTCGCCAAGTGGATGCCTGCGGCATCCTGCAAGGGCTGAAGGATTGCGCTTGTCATCCAGTTTCTAACCCCGGTTTGCCGGTAGCTTGATCCACCAACCGCATGATTGAGCTTAGCGTGCTTTATTTTCCGTTTTCTGAGGCGACCCCTTCAAAGCCCATCCGGTCGCCTGCCCTTCCTTGCAGACGGTTTTTGCCTCTCGTACACCTCCAACGGTTCACGGCCAGCGCGCACACGCGCCCGGCTGAGGCATCGGCGGGGCCGCTTGCGGACACGTCGAGGCCGATTTGTCCGGGTCTTGGTCGGCGGGCCGGCTTGCCGGCACGGCGGCCTAGACTGGCCGCGCTCGAGCGGTGGTGTGCTGGGGGTTTTCTTTCTCCCGCCCAAGGGGCGGCGGCGGATCATCCGCGATAGCCGGTAGTTCTAGGCGGTTCCGTGTTGCCCGGTTGGGGCGCTTGCGCGCTCTTCAATCAGGTCTGTGAGCGAAGCGAACCACTTATTGAGGTCTTGGGGTTCATGCTTTTCGATTTGCCCAGGTGGTCGAGGCGCGCGCCCCGGCGCAGCAGCGCCGGGACTCAATCATCCTGTGAGCGCAGCGAACCACTTATTGCGACGGCTACAGCCGGCGCGGGGGTATGCCGGGCGCGGGCGGAGGGCCGCTTGCGGCCCGCAGGAGCCGGCAGGGGGCTTGCCCCCTAAGAGGCGGCGCGGCCTTTGGTGGACGCTGCGTTTTCCACAGCGAGCGGCCCTCCAACTATCGGTTAAAGATAAAGGTAAAAACTAAAGGCATAACCTATCGGTTTAGGGGGGGTCTGATTAGGCACGATCAGGGGGTCTGATTAGGCATGGAAAACGCACCCTTGGGGGGTCTGATTAGGCATGGTGGGGGGGTCTGATTAGGCGTGGACAACTTCACCAACTAACAGGCTTGCCAACAGGCTGACGGAAGGCGCTTCCGGCCAAGGCTGACGTAGCCTTGTGGCGGAGGGGGGTCTGATTAGGCATGGTGTCAAAGTGCATGCACCTGGTCGGTTTTTTGTCACCAATGAAGCCCACGGTGACGCGTGGGCCGGGCATCAGGCTATGAACCTTTGAAGGGGATCGGCGGCGGCGAGGCCATCAGCATCACGCCACCCGTCACCTGCTTGACTCGTGCTTGAGGGTACACAGCCAGCACAGCGCGCAAGGCATGCAAAAACTTCTTCTTGAAGTCTTTGTCGGGGTCTTTCCCTTGGTACTCCTGGCCGAACTGCTCGCGCAGACTCGCCCAATGCAGAACGACGGGCCTGCCTTCGATGCGGTGTAGTCGCTGGGCTAGCCAGGTGTAAACGTCCATCGCAAGTGCAGAGCCTTTCAACTCCATGAAGGCGCGCAAATCGAGCGGTACCGCATGAGATTTCAAGGTTTGGTAGTAGTCGTCCGAGAAGGTTACTGAACCGGGCCACAAGGGGCGCTGTTCCTCCGTCGAAGCGATCCACGCCTCGAAATGCTTGATGGGCTTTCCTTCGTAGGTGTGCGCGCGTCCGTTGGCGTTGAAGCCTAGGGTGATCCGACAAGCCGACAAGGCCTGAACCTGCTTGCGGAAGGTCGTGTAAACGCTGTTTCTCCCCCCGTTCGGGGTCTTGCCAAGCATCCGCAGAAACTCGCTCGCGCTATCCCCTACCGGGATCTCTGCCGTATTGAATCGCACAGCATAGGTGTTCATCCAAGCCAGCATCAGGCGCGGCATGGGGCCGTAGGGGATGGGCTGCTGAACGAACTGCTTGCCATCCCACAGCTTCCCCGCTTCTACCAGGAGTGCTGCACCGCCTGAATGTCTCTCGAACGATGTGGCGTCTACCTTCGATCGAGGCAAGCCAACTTGGCACATGATCGAGTGCATGTAGCCGCGATCATCATCGTCCGGGCGCTCGCTGGCGATCTCTGCGGCCGTTTTGACTAGTCGCGCTTCGCGCGGTGTTGTCGGGGTCGTCTTTGGCTTTGGTGGAATCACCTCCGGGGCGGGTGTCTCAGCCTTGGGTGTTCTTGTTGGTTTGGCCTTCGCTGGTCGGGTGTCAGCTACCGGCGAAGCCTCTGCCTTCGACTGTGTAGTTGGCGCCGGCGCGGCCGGTGGCGCTGTGAGCTGGAACAGTGGCAGCGTCGTCGCTGAGTCGGTGGGGTACTGATCGGGGCGATAAGCCACCTTGGCGGCCATGTCGGCCGCCTGATCGGGCGTCAAGCCCTTCGCCTCGAGGTAGTGCCGGTATCCCTCGCGCCATTTGCGCAATTCGGCAGGGGACGGCTGCGCGCCTACTTCACTGATCTTCTTCATAGTCGCGCTGCCGCTGGTAAGTCCGTAAAATGGTCAGTAGCCATGTGCTTTCGGTTCCTTTCCGTATGCCCTGGTAAGGCGCTACCGAGTGTGTCCGCACTCGATAGCGCCGCTCTCATACCGCGAACGCGGCCGTTCTGCCGGCTCTCGCGTTACGCACGGCCCAGGCCAGCCAGCCGTCTTGCATCAGCACCGTCCTACGATCGCGCAACCAGCGCTGAAAGCGGCGATGCTCAGCCAGCACAGCGCCGACAATCTGCTCGGCCTGGAACTCGCCCGACCGGGCATCTGCCTCGATCAAGCTCAAGGCCAACTCGGTCGGTGTGGCCTCGGTTCCGTCGATTTCGTCGACGTAGGCCGCGAAGCTGTGGAGCAGCTCGACGGTTTCCGGCTTGAAGCCGGCCAGGATGTTCGCGGATGCCATTTCAATAACCTCCATTGCGGTCAGATATGCGGCGCTTTATCCCGCGCCACGTTGGGAATTTATGACGCTATGACGCCATGACGCAATAGCGTCACAACGTCATACTGATAGCGTCGGCAAACCCTTCTCAGCAAAAACCTTCGACAGTCCATCAACAGCAAGCGACTGAATGCTGACGCCCTCGGAGACGGCGAGCTGGTGCACACGCTCCCACTCGGCACGTGGCAGACGTACTGTCAGGGCAACCACGTCGCCTTTCCCTCGTCCACGCTGACGGGTTTCTGCCGATTGCTCGACGCCCGGCTCCTGGGCTGTTGCGGTTTGCTGTGCGGAAGCGGCCCCTTTACGGGTGAAGGCTGCAAGCCCTGTTGGTTTGTTCATTGCATTTGCTCCTTAAGCCACGCCCAAAGGGCGCGAATTTCAGTGGCGGCCTTGCCGTCGCTCTCGAACTCAGTCACGGCCCGGCCGGTGGCCACGGCTCGCGCGAAGGCTCTACGGTCGATGATTTCGACCGGTGCGATCGGCAAGCCGTATTCGGCCAAGACGGTTCGGGTTTCTGCGATTTCAGGGGATCGGAACGGGCAGGCCGATAGGACGAACACGGCGCGAACGCCGGCCGCTTTGACGATATCGACGGCACTGCCGGCGGCGGCAATATCGAAAGCGGTGGGACGCACTGGAATAGCAACCAGATCGACAGCGCGCACGATGCGCGTTGCGTCTGGGGCCGCATGGGGCGCGGTGTCTACGATCGCCAGGGTCATACGCTCCTGGTCGGCGGCCTCGAGGACGCGCCCCAGCTCGGAAGCAGCAGCAGTCGCGACAATAGGCGCCTCCTGGGAACGAGCATCGCCCCAAACGGTGGCGCTCTTTTGCGGGTCGGTATCGATGACGACGACGCTCTCGCCCGCCTCGGTGGCAGCTACGGCCGTATGCACTGCAAGCGTTGTCTTACCGCTGCCGCCCTTCTGGGCGAGAAAAGCAATCTTCTTCATGGCGTCCCTACGTCAAGCCTTCACGGCGTCTTGACGTCATTATAGGCAAAACAAAAACGGCGTCAAGCCGTCTTGACGCAATGACGTCATTAAGTCATCACGTCGTGTTTGAAGTTCCGACGATCGCGGATGACAAACGCTCGGCAACTAGCCCCGGCCCTTGATGGCCGACCACACCAAACCGCCGACAACCAACAGCAAACCCATCTGCGTCAAGATCGGCGCCAAGCGCCACCACGTCTGACGCAGCGCCCATCGAATAGGTTTGGCCTCGGCCCTCTTGATGTCGTCCACCAAGTTCTTCACTGCCCGCTCGCGGCTGGCCAGCTCCATCACCACCCGGTCGCGGTCATGCAGGGCTTCACCAAGATAGTCACGAACATCCCGTTCACAAATGTTCGACTGCCAAGCCTCAACAGGAGTCAAAGCACTGGCTGGCATTGCCCGTGACAGCCCCTCCTGTTGCTCCGGGTCTCTGTAGTCGAACACAAGGCCGAACTGCTCATAGAAACGATTGCGACGGGCCTTGTTCTCGCCGTGAGCCTGACCTGATAGCAGCTCAACGGGGCGAACAGTGGCGTCCGGCCACTGTTTCACCCACGTCACAATTTCGTTCATGAGGTAGGTGCCAATTCTTTGCCCCTCGAGTTCTGGAAGGTCGAGAAACACGGCGCCTCTGGAGGTCGATGTAGAGGTAAGAGATACCGATGCACCGTCTGAATATCCGCGCGAGTACCCGCCAGAAAAATGCCCTTTTCCCGTCACTCGGTAGGAGTGTTTTGGCGCAATTCGCTCATAGTACAAATTGATAGATGCCTCGTAGATTGTGCCGTCTCGCTCGTCCCGCCGATATGTCTCCTGGCGCTCAACAAACAACCATGCAATAGGATTTCCATCCGGCTTATCCCGATCGCGAATCTCCAACACGCAAATACGGGGCTTGATCCGCTCTTTGTTTCGCCAATCGTCATCAAATGAGGGCAATGTCATTTTTAGATTTCCTGCCTTTATATTCCGCGCCGCTGGCGATACTTGGTTAGCCCCATCACCTGCCGTTGCACAGTGCTAGCCTGATCCATCACGCGCGCAGTCGTAGGACATAGAAGCTGCCCCACATCGCAGATTCTCCGGTAGGCATCCAGCAAATCAAGATGAAAGATCGGCTCATGATGAGCGACCCGGTTTCTGAGCTGCCTCAACTTCTCCAACTGCTGATTGAAGGTCGCCCGCTTTGGTGCCTTGCGCGGGGCAAACGCCTTATGCAGACAAGGAACCCAAAGTTTATGCTCGAGCTTCGAGTCGGTAAGCTGCAACCAGAATCCAAAGGTCAACTCCGCGATTACCTTTCCAGGAGGCAGAGCCTTACCTTTGGGCCAGTGCTTGGCGGCATCTCTCTGGGCCTTCAGCAAAATATCCTGGCTACGTTTATCTACCAGTGCCAGAAAGCCTGCATTCTTGAACCAATCTGCACCGTATTTGGCTGTCAGCTCGCGATCAAACTTGTTGCGCATGGCGACCTCGATGTAGTGGAGGTCTGTCATCACAGCCGCGCTGACTTTGGTGTTCAAAACGTAAAGTCGTAGGGCCTGCTGGGCGTCGTTGCTTGTCGCGCGTAAGTACTTGCTCAAGCGCGGTCTGGTGATGGTAGCCACCACATCGCCAAGACTGTTGGCGTCCAACATCGGCAGTTTCGTTCTCGTCACTTCGTCCCCCTGCTTCCTAGCTCTTCTCGATCCTTCTTGCTCAAAAAAGAGGAATGGGGTACTATTCGATCAAAGCAAGCCCCCGGTGTGACCTCTGCGCGAGCACGCCCCCGGGGGCATAGTCTTTTCTGGATAGCCGTTTTCACTCTCCCTCCTTGCGGCTCTTCTTCGGCGTGACAGGCCCAACGTGCTTGTACACCGTCGCTCTCGACACCCCGTAGCGTTTGGCTACGTCGGCCACCTGAATCTCAGGGTCACGCAAGAGCGCTTTAATTTCCTTGATCTGCTTCTCATCGAGTGCTGGCTTGCGTCCACCCTTGCGGCCTCGCGCCCGAGCTGCGGCCAATCCGGCGTGCGTGCGCTCACGAATGACGTTACGCTCGAACTCAGCCAAGGCCGCGAACACATGGAAAACCAGCTTCCCGGCTGCGCTGCTGGTCTCGATGCGCTCAGTCAGGCTCTCGAATCCCACGCCGGCCTTTTCCAGCTCAGCGACGATCTGAACAAGATCGGGTAGGGAACGGCCCAACCGATCCAACCGCCACACCACAAGCGTGTCACCGGCAGCCAGCGCACGACGGCAATAGCCGAGGGCAGGGCGGTCGGCAGTCTTGCCGCTTTCTGTCATTTTCAGAAGACGACTGCACGGAATATCAGGAGTCGGCTGCACTGGTGGA
>VFQM010001887.1_pt1 | contig 17014 bp, 18 predicted proteins | sample 3512391 | NCBI WGS metagenome assembly VFQM01 (sample SAMN10412369, study PRJNA504923) | tailings metagenome | isolation source: Replicate 1 from Balatoc abandoned mine | place: Philippines
TCGGGCTACGCCCGCCCTCCGCCGCACGCAGCGCAAGGCCATCTTCAACAAACCAACATCATATCCGAAAAGGGGTCCCTCTTCGACGCCGATCGGGGGTCCCTTTTGAACGCCGTTTGACATTACTGACGATGGCAGGACGATGCTGGCCGATGCGGAAGCGGTCGAAGATGCAATGCGTCGCCTTCGCGATAATGTCACGACGCGTGCGGGTGATGTCGCCGGGGTCGTAAGGCTCGCCGCGCCGGAGACGCTGGCAACGGAAATACTCCTTCCAGGGTTGCGTCGGTTGCTCGATCGGTTCCCCGCGCTGACGCTGGAGCTGGTGACTGGCATCGCGACGGTCGGCATCGCGCGCGGTGAGGCGGATATCGCCTTGCGGCTTGTACGCCCAGAAAGGGGCGCACTGACGGTTCGAAAAATTGGTCGTATGGCCCATGCGCTCTACACCGCGCGGATTGACAGCGTCGATCGCGAGACCACCCGATTGATTGGATGGACGGACGCCTTTGATCTTCCAGCAGGCCGATGGCTCGAGCAACTTTTCGGGCGCAAGCCCGATGTCTTGATCAACAGCCTTGCAGGACAGCAGGCCGCCGTTCGGGCTGGCATCGGAGTCGGCATCCTCCCCTGTTTTCTTGGCGATGGGCTAGCCACACTTGAAACACCGACACCTCTGATCGAATCTCTATGGCTGGTAACACACGCAACCGACACGATTTGCGATCGGACTAGGCTGGTTTACGATGAAATCGCGTCCATCATCGAAACAAACGCTGACAGGCTTGTGCTGACAACTTAGGTCTGGGCCGTGAAATCGGCTTCCCAAAAACGGACCAATCAGCGGGACAGTCGCTCCGCCAATCGCTCTGACAGCCGTCAGGAGCATCCGCATTCTCAAAATCTGTTCTCGTCCGAAATTGGCGTTTGGAGAGAAAGAAACGAGAATGTTCGTGAAGAACGAATGGCTGTTTTCGGGAGCCCGGATATCTATGCGGCCGCGATCCCATCCCTCGCGACCGGGCGAACACTTCGGGGCACGCTCAGACCTTTGGTTCCTCACCCGTGCCACCAATGCGTTTCGCCAGCTCGCCTTCGGCGCAAGTGACGCGTCCGGCGCTTGGGCGCCAATCTGGAGCCCCGATAGCAAGTGCGCCGCCTTCCTCTCCACCGCAGACGATGGTGTGCCGCGAGCCCGGTAGTTGTTCACAAGACTGGCGCGGCTCGGCGTCCCGGTCCAACTTGCGCAGTACCGGGGTGAGGGCCACAATCTATCGACATCTGGTAACATTGGCGATGCGCTCAGGCGCGAGAAGGCGTGGTTCACCGCAAACATGCTTCGTTGGTCGCTGACCAGCCCGTGCTCGGCATTGTCGAACGCCGCGTCAACGGCGAGAGCGAATTTGTCCGCCATGGATTGAGCCGTGCCGACCTTGGCTTTAGGGCTAAGAAGCATAGCCTTCGACCAGAAAACAAAATGACTCTGGGAGATGGACATGGCGGCACAGACCGGACGCGCAGCAGCGCGATTTTTAAGCACGACGATCCTTACGGCGTTCATGGCCAATGTCGGCATCGCGAACGCGCAAAACACGGCCGTCGGGGGGCCGCCGGAAGATCGGATCGGAGAAATTGTCGTAACGGCTCAAAAGAGAGAGTCGGTACTCCAGCGCACGCCCGAAACAATTTCAGCGGTGACCGGCGACGACCTGGCGAAGCGTGGCAACGACACGCTGACGGATCTCGCTAACCTAGTGCCAAACACCAGCTTCACGTCCAACTTCGGAATATCGCAGATATTCATCCGCGGAATTGGCAATAATTTCTACAGCCCAGGCGGTGATCCTGGCGTCGCATTTTACAATGACGGCGTCTATGTTTCAGATCAGGAAGCAACCAACGTTGCGTTCTTCGATCTTGATCGCATCGAAGTTCTGCGAGGACCGCAAGGCGCGCTATACGGTCGGAACGCCACCGGAGGCGCGATCAACCTCATCTCGGCGCGACCGACAAGCCGCCTAAGTGGACGCATCGGCGCGACGATCGGAAATTATGGTCGTATCGAAAGCGATGGCTATTTGTCTGGGCCGATCGGCAACAACGGGCTTGAGGCTCGGTTGTCCTACGATGTCAAATCGCTTTCCGGCTACACCCGCAACGAGCTCGCCGGCCAGCCGGGCGCAGTTAAGCGTCTCGATGATCTGGATTCACAGGCGCTGCGCTTCCAGATTTCGACTCCGTTGCTGGGTGATGATACGCTGCGGCTCATCGGTTCCTACTATCATCAAAACGACAACGGACCTGCTGCAAAAATCCTCGCCGATCCGTTTCAGCAGCCCGCCGAACTGCTATTCGGCGTACGCCCAAGTCTCGATCGGCGTTCGTTAAAGAGCACGTTCGCGGTAAACGAGCGTGAGGTATACGGGATTGTTGCAGACTATCGTCGCAACATTGGAGACTATCAGTTTACGTTGCTCGGCGGATATCGCCATAGCAAGCATGATTTCGGCTTCGATCAGGATGGGACGGAAGCGGTCCAGTCGACGACCGAACTGGTAACGTCGAGCGACGACTACAGTGCTGACGTGCGACTGGCATCGCCGACTAGCGGTCGGTTCAACTGGTCGATGGGCGTGACCTATCTCGATTTTTCCCAGGACCGTACCACATTCGTTTTCGATGCGATCCCCCTCGGTTTCGTCGTGCCAGGTGCACCGCTCAACATTCCGTTCAACGTTAGTTTCAGCGCTGGCGGCGTGGTCCGATCTAGCTCGGTCGCAGGCTATATCGATACCCGATATTCCATCACCGAAAAGTTGCGGCTCTCGATCGGCGCGCGGCTGACGACCGACAAAAAATCCGCTGAAGAATTCGTAATATTCTTGGCTCCCCAAACGGCCAGTCCGTCCGAGCGTTGGACCAATATCTCGGGCAAGGCAGGGCTCGACTACGATCTGGGCAAGGACGTTCTGGTCTATGCAAGCTTTGCGCGCGGCTTCAAATCGGGAGCCATTAATCTCGGCGCATTGACGCCTCCTGTGAAACCCGAAACCGTCTTAAACGGTGAAATCGGTTTGAAATCGAGCTTTTTCGATCGCCGAGCGCAGCTTAATCTTGCCGCCTTTTACAGTGATTACCGGGATTTGCAGGTCTTGCAGATCGGAGCGATTTCGCAAATCCTTTCCAACGCCGCCAAGGCTAAAATTGGCGGCTTTGAAATCGAAGGCATTATCAAGCCGGCGTCGGGTCTGACTTTGAACGCCAACCTCAGCTATCTCGATGCCAGCTACACGGATTTTGTCACGCCCGACGCGCGGCGTGGACTCGCGGCAGTCGACGTCTCGGGCAATCGCCTTCCGCTAACTTCCAAGTTTCAGGCGGCCTTGGGGGCAGAATATGCTCTGCGAACGTCAGGCGGATCCGAACTCAGCGCGCGCGTCGATTTCGCGTACCGCTCCAAATATCATTTCACCGAGTTCAACACCGATGACGCCAAGCAGAAAGGGTATGGCAAACTTGATCTGTCAGCGTCATTTACCCCGCGCGGCGGCAACTGGCGCGTATTCGGCTTTGTTCACAACCTGACCAATGTGAATGCGATTGGCAGCATGGCGATCGTGTCTCCGCTGCTCGGCTCCGTCCGCGCCGTCAACCTCATTCCCCCTCGCAATTTCGGCGTTGGCGCAAGCTTCAGTTTCTGATTGGAATATTAATGACCGACATCAAAACGCTACAGCGTGCGGACCTTGCACGTGCCAACGAGCATCTTGTAGGAGGCGCACCGCGTGACGGTGATCCCGACCCCATTGGCACAATGCGCGCGTTCGTTCGCCGCTATGGCGATGTTGATGAGCGCGCGCCGCTTGCGGGCGTGAGCGCTGTAAAACTGGATGGCGCCGGCTTCGCCGCGGAGTGGATCACGACGCCGGATACCGACCCGTCGCGGCGCTTAGTCTATCTCCATGGAGGCGGTTGGGTCGCGGGCGATCTGGAAAGCCATCGTCCCATCGCCGCAGAACTGGCGCGCTTGACCAAATGGTCCATCTTGCTCGTCGATTATCGCTTGGCGCCAGAATATCCTTTTCCGGCGGCATTCGACGATTGCGCTGCGGCGCTTAGCTGGGCGCGCCAGCATGGGCCGGATGGGGCGCATCCTGCCACCGAAATCGCTCTGGTGGGTGATTCAGCAGGAGGGAATCTTGCGGCGGCGGTCTGCGCAGCGGGTGGAGCAGCGGATCGTTTGATTTTGATCTGTGCCGCTTTAGATGGCAGCGGCGGCGGCACTGATGCCAATCGCTCCGACAACGGGCCGGACGCAGCAGGCCTCGCGACGATGATGCAGCTTTATGCGCAGGGCACGACGTCGCTGAAGGACGCTCGTATCTCGCCGTTATTGGCTACCGACTCGGCACTCGCAAAATTTCCGCCCACCCTGCTGCAGGCAAGTGGCAGCGAATATCTGCTGTCGCAATCGCAGGATATGGCCGCAAGGCTAGCCGCGCTTCAGGTGCGAACCGTGATGAGCATATGGCCTGACATGCCTCACGTCTGGCATGCTTTTCTGGCCCTCCTTCCCGAGGCAAAGGCCGCGCTCGCGGAAGTAGCGCTCTTCGTTCGCGCGGACGTTTGAAGCCATTCTGTTAGCGCATTGTCATCTTCCCCAACTTGAAGCATGCTGCACACCTGTCGAGATGAGTCACATAGATGTCTTGGGGACGCGGCGGATGGCTTCGGGAATGCGGGGCAATATTGAGCGGGAGGCGCCAGATGGCGTGTCCTTCGACTATGTTGCCGCTCTGCTAGGCAAAGAAACGGCGCTCCGCCTCATTGATCGACTTGGTCTGGTCACCTCGTCTGCCGACGTTTTGAATTTTGTCGATGCATGGAAATTGCTGACTGCGAATGTCGCGCTCACCGCTGACGAGGGGCATCAACTGGCTGGGGTTCCAGTTCGCCCGGGAAATTTCGAACTTTTGATGGCGTCGATGGTGCAAGGCGCAGATCTTCGCGAAGGTCTTGCCCGCCTCGCCGCCGGAGCCACGATCATCCGGCCGGACCTTTCGATACATCTCACGCAACGCCACGGGAATTTGCGTCTGACTTTGGTGCTCGGAGAAAGCCCTTCGCTGGCGGCCGAAATATACGCCGAGGCCTTGCTCGTCGTTATCCATTGCGCAGTGCGCTGGGCTATCGGGTCAAGAATAACTCCCGTCCGCGTCCGCGGGAGCAGTGCCTTGGCAAGCTTTCGCTCGTCATTGCTGGACATACTTTCTCTACCAGTGCCGCGTAGGGGCAATGGCGCGTCGATTACATATAGTGCTGCGGACGCCGCGGCGCCGTTTCAGGTCGCGGCATTCATCCGCTGGCACGAGGCATCGTTCAGCGAATATGTTCAGTTGGTCGATGAATGCGCCCATCACCCTACCACCGCAGATCGAGAAAGCGACACCTTGCTGCGCGATGTCAGAAATGTTGTCCTGTCGGGTCAAGCCGATCAAGGGGGCGTCGCGCGTAGATTGGGCATGAGTGTGCCAACATTACGGCGAAGGCTCTCCGACCAACGCACGTCGTTCCGCGAGATTTGCCACGATTTGCGCCGCAATGCTGCCGAACAGCTGTTGCTTGGCGACAAGACTGTCGAAGAGATTGCGGACGCGCTGGGCATGTCCGATGCGCGCAGCTTTCGGCGTGCCTGCAACGGCTGGTTTGGCCGTTCGCCTTCGGAAATCAGGCGCTCGATCCGCAACAACGCCTAAATTTGAGCGAATTTGTCCGCGGAAAACAGATTGTCCCAGTCCTTACCTGCGAACCAGAAGGGGCCTTTAATCGCTCCGAGCCGCGAAGACGGCAACCACCTCGCGGAGACGGATATTGGACCTACAGCTTGCCGGAAAGATTGCACTCGTCACTGGGTCCGGGCGCGGTATTGGCGCCGACACTGCGCTTGCGCTCGCCAAAGAGGGCTGCAAGATCGTCGTGTCCGACGTCGATCCACAGACGTCGAGCGCTTCTGCTCAGCGACTTGTTGCTGAAGGCCATGATGCCATTTCGATTCCCTGCGACGTCACGGATGAAGGGCAGGTGGGAGCGTTGGTTGAGGCGGCAGAGGCGGCTTTTGGCCGTGTCGATATTCTCGTTAACAACGCTGGCTATGTGAGGGACGGCTACCTGACCAAGATGTCAGTTGGTGCGTGGGACAGCGTCGTCGATATCGTTTTGAAAGGCAGCTTCCTCTGCTCGCGAGCCGTTTTGCCAGGCATGATGGATCGAAAAGCGGGCCGGATCGTGAACATCTCGTCGCGCTCAATCTTTGGCAATCCCGGCCAGGCGAATTACTCTGCAGCCAAAGCCGGCATCATAGGTTTCACGCGGGCATTGGCCCTTGAGTCGGGACGTTTTGGTATCACGGTCAACGCGATCGCACCCGGCTTCATCCTGACCGAGGGCATAAGGTCGCTGCCGCATTTCGAGAAACTGCGCGAGGCCGCAGTCGCTAAAATCCCGGTCGGCTTTCTTGGCGAGCCGCGGGACGTGTCGGATACCGTGCTTTTCCTCTCCTCTGATGTCGCGCGGTACATCAGCGGCACCACCATTTTCGTAACCGGAGGGCGATATTCGTCATGAGCATCGCTGCTGACCTTGGCCTGAACGCCGATCAAATCCTTCTCCGAGACAATATCCGCCGCTTCATGAGGCGAGAAGTCTCGCCGCATGTGGCAGCTCATGATACCGACAAGTCCTTTCCATTGGAATTGCTCGGCAAACTGGCTCAGTTTGGCTATCTTGGTGGATGGTTGCCCGAGAAGGACGGCGGTCTTGGCCTCGACTATCCCACTTGGGCTATGATGATGGAAGAGGCGGGCTATCACTGGTCCTCGCTTCGCACCATTCTCAACACGCACAACATGCCCATGCTGCTCCTCGCCAATCACGCGACAGCAAAGCAGAAGGAGCAATTCCTCGAACCTCTGTTCGCGGGCACAAAACAAGTGTTCTCCGCGATCACCGAACCCGATGTTGGTTCAAACGTTGCCGGCATTCAGACCCGAGCGGATCGCAAAGGCGACCATTATGTCCTGAATGGCCGCAAATTGTGGATTACCAACGGCGTCTGGGGAGACTTCGGTATTGTTGTGGCTCGGACGTTTAGCGACGATTGCGACGGACGGCTTTCGCTATTTCTCGTCGAGCCACAGGTGTCACCCTACGATGTTCGCCACGTCGATACGATGGTATTGCGTTCTACGGGGACCGCCGAGCTCGGTTTCAATGATGTCAGGGTGCCACGAGAAAATTTGCTGGGGCAAGAGGGTGAAGCCTTGCGGGCTGTTTTGGCGGGGCTCGATCCCGGCCGCGTGAACGTGGCGATGGGTGCGGTCGGTGCGGCGCAAGCAGCGCTCGATCTCGCGACCGACTATGTCAAAACTCGCAAGCAGTTCGGTAAACCGATAGGAAGCTTCCAGCTGGTCCAGAAGCATATCGTCGACATGACGATCCGTGTCGAGGCGGCGCGGGCTTTGGGCATGCGCGCAGCCAACGCGTTGCAGACGGGCGGCGACGCTCGAATGGCCTGTTCTATTGCCAAGCTGTACGCGACCGAAGCCGCGCATGAAGTTGCCAGCATGGCGTTGCAGGTACATGGCGGCCAGGGTTATGCCACGGGCTATCCGATCGAGCGTATCTTTCGCGACACGCGCGGCGGCATGATCCCGGAAGGGACGACCGAGATACAGACACTTATCATCGGTCGCGAAATCCTTGGAATGAGCGCGATAACATGACGGTGCTCACGCCCGCTGAGCTGTCGGCTATGCGCTATCATTGGGATGACCTGCCGGTCGGCTTCGCTTGGCAGACATCGTCAAGGACAATCACCGAGGCGGACGTGACGCTGTTCGCAGCGCTGACCGCAGATTTCAACCGTGCGCATGTTGATGTCGAATTCGCCGCTGCAGGACCATTTGGGCAGCGGATTGCGCATGGCTTGCTCGTCGCCTCGTTCATGGCGGGTCTAAGCACCCGGACGATCGTCAACCAACTGCTGGAGCCCTCTCAACTGGGCCTGCTCGGCGTAGATACCAAATTCCTCAAACCGACGCTCATTGGTGATACCATTCATGTCGATATCGATGTCGTTGAAGCACGGCTGACGACCAAGCCCGGACGCGGCCTGCTCACCTTCCGACGTCGCGCGGTCAATCAACGTAACGAAATTCCGGTCGAGTGCCTCGTGCACATGCTGGTGGCGACGCGGCCATGAGCTACAGCTTTCCCGATCTAGCCCGGCTGGTTAAACCCACGTCGGTCGTTATCGTGGGCGCGTCCGACCGGCGCGACAGCATCGGCGGGAGAGCATTCTATAACCTGACTGAAGAATCCGATTTTGAGGGGGCGCTCTGGCTCGTGAATCCGGGCCGTTCCGAGGTTGCCGGACGCCCTTGCGCGCGGTCGGTCGCGGTTCTTCCCGACGTGCCGGACCTCGCGATCATCGCGATTCCAGCGGCAGGAGTCCTTGGTGCTCTCAAGGATTGCGCTGCGCGCGGCGTCGCTTTCGCGATTGTGCTGAGCTCGGGGTTCGGAGAGATGGGCGAGGCGGGCAAGGGGATTGAGGCTGAGATGCGCGCGCTCGCCGCTGCGACGGGCATGCGAATCTATGGTCCCAATTGTCCTGGCCTGTCCAACATAAATGATCGACTTGGCTTTACCTTCTCGCCGGCTTTCAAACTGGACTTGCTTAAGGGGCCGCTTGGTGTCGCGACCCAGGGCGGCGGGCTCGGCCGTACGATCTTGCAAGCGATGGAACGCGGCGTCGGGGTTGGCCTCTGGTGTTCGGCTGGAAATGAAGTCGATCTCGAAATCAGCGACTTCATTCACCATATGGCTGGTGCGTCAGACATTCGCGTCATCGTGGCGCTGATCGAAGGTATCCGGGACGGCGCAAAATTTGTTGGTGCGGTGCGCCGCGCCGCCGAGATGGGCAAACCGGTCGTGGCATTGAAAGTCGGCAAGTCCGACTATGGCATTAAGGCAACGATGTCGCACACGGCCGCCATCGCCGGGTCGGCGGAAATCAACAGCGCGGCGTTTCGGCAACTCGGTGTCGTCGAGGTCGATGATGTCGACGAACTGATCGACACAGCTTGGCTTTTGGCGAGGGCAACGCCGCAAGCCTTAGAGAAGGTTGCTGTCTATTGTTCGTCGGGCGGGACGGCAGCGCTGACGGCCGATATGGTTGGCTCTGCGGGGCTTGTCTTGGCGGAATTCGAGCCAGCGACGACTGCGCGGCTAGCGCAGCTGTTGCCGCCGTTTGCAGCATTCGATAACCCGGTCGACACCACGGCTGAGGTGTTGGCGGACATGACGGTGATCGACCGCAGCCTGCAGGCGGTCGCTGACGATGCCAATGTCGGTTTGATCCTCCACCCGTTCCCCATGGAATATGGAGCCGCGACAACCCAAGCGGCGCAAAGCGTCGTGCGGGTGCAAGCTGCAAGTAGCGTTCCGATCGTTCCGATCTGGATTAGCGACCGTTCGGGCGATGGCCTATCGGCGCTGATCGAGGCGGGCATGGCTCCCCTGCGAAGTGTCGGAAAATCGGTGAAGGCCGTTGCGAGGTGGTGCGGTTATGGGAATTGGTTGGCCAGGCGTGATCCTGCATGGCGGCCAATGATCCTCGATCAGACTGCGCCAGACGACACCAACCTGGAAGTTTTGGGGGAGGTCGACGCCAAAGCGCTCCTCGCGGCATCAGGCATTCATCTCTTGCCGTTCGAATTGGCCGATAGTCGTGAAAGTGCCCGACGGATCGCTGAACGCATCGGCTACCCCGTCGTTGCCAAGGTCGTCAGTGCGGAGATAATCCATAAGTCCGATGCGGGCGGTGTCCTGATCGGCCTTGCGGACGCTCAGGCGGTCGAAGGGGCCTGGAATGCGATTCAGGCGTCAGTCCAGGCTGCGGCTCCGGATGCGCACATCGACGGCATTCTCATTGAGGGCATGGCACCGGCGGGCGGCGTCGAAACGCTGATTGGCGTCCATCGTGATCCGGTTTTCGGTTTGGTGCTGACCTTCGGTCTTGGCGGCATATATGTGGAAGTTTTCAAGGACGTATCGCGCCGCATCCTTCCTCTGACGAAAACCGATGCACGCGAAATGATCCGTGAGGTTCGCTGCTTCGCGATCCTTGATGGGGCTCGGGGTCGTCCCAAAGCAAACGTCGCAGCGCTCGAAGCCTTGTTGCTCAGTGTGTCCGATTTCGTAGTCGCACAGCAGATCGAGGAAATGGATTTGAACCCGCTATGGGTGGGCGCTGAGGGTCAGCCGGTGATCCCGCTCGACGCCGTCATAGTTCGTCGCAAGGAAACACGCTGATGCCGATCACGTCCGATATCGGATTTACCACTCCAGATACCATCATGGTCCGTGGCCGCAATCTTGCCACCGAGGTTATCGGAAAGCTCGATTTCGTTGACATGATCTGGCTGGTTACTTTCGGCCGCGAACCCGAGCCGCGGGAGAAGACCATGGTCAACATGTTGCTTGTCACCGCAGCTGATCACGGCCTCACGCCCAGTGCGATAACAGCGCGCCTGACATGGCTTGGCGCTCCGGAATCCCTGCAGGGCGCAATTTCAGCGGGCCTGCTGGGTGCAGGCAACAATTTCCTCGGAACCGTTCAGAACGTAACGGACATGTTGATGCGTGAAGCAGCCGCCCTGTCCGACGATGCCGATGACGACGAGGTGATGGCGCGGGCCAGCGCGATGGTAAGCGAGTATAAGGCGACAAAACGCCAGATCGCCGGCATCGGTCATCCGATCCATGTTGATGGCGACCCGCGTGTGCCGACGCTGCAGGCGATTTCTCAGGAAAATGGCTATTTTGGGAAGCACTGGCGTCTGGCGCTCGCGATCCCCGACGTGTTCGCGAAAGAATACCGACGAACCCTCCCGCTCAATGCTGCCGGCGCCAATGGTGCCGTGCTGGCGGACATGGGGCTCGACCCTTTGATGGGCCGCGGACTAGCGCTAATTGGCCGCGCCGCCGGTCTTTTGGCGCATGTTTTCGAAGAGCGTGAAAACCCGACCGGTCAGCAAATCTGGGACTTGGTGCTGGCCCAAGACGCGCGCAACATTGCGCCCGACAAGCGGTGAGCGCAACATGACCATATCGCCGCTCGACGGAATTCGCATCCTTGACTTCAGCGAGTTGCTGCCAGGGCCGTTTCTCAGCCAGAGCTTGGTGGAGCTCGGTGCCAGCGTCATCAAGATCGAGCGGCCTCCGCACGGTGATGGGACGCGCCGTCTGGCGCCGGGTGTGTTTGCGGCGGTGAATCGAGGCAAGTCGAGCATATGCGCCGATTTGAAGAATCCCGCAGAACGCGAAAGGGTTCGCGACCTCGCTTTGACGGCCGATGTCGTGATCGATGGCTTTCGTCCCGGCGTCATGAACCGGCTCGGGCTTGGCTATGCGGCTTTGGCGGTCGATGCCCCCAAGCTCATTTTCGCGTCGCTCACCGGTTTCGGCCAGACCGGCCCGATGGCGCAGCAACCGGGTCACGACGTCAATTACCTGGCCGCAGCCGGAGCTATTGCGCTCTCGGGCAGTCCGGACGGGGACCCTGGCCATGCCTTTGGACTACCTGCGGCCGATCTTTGCGCAGCGACTTATGCTTTGTCGGCAATCCTTGCAGCGCTGTTCCAGCGGCAGACGAGCGGGCGAGGACAGTTTCTCGACATTGCGATGACCGATTGCGTTGCGCATTGGCTGAATCCACGGATCGGGGCATTCACCCATGACGGCCATGCCACGTTGGCCGCCCAACGTGCGGACACGCTCGTCAAACCAGGATATGGTGTGTTTCGCTGTGGTGACGGCTTTATGATAAGTATCGGCGCGCTCGAGGATCATTTCTGGTCGCGCCTGGCAAGCGTGCTGAATGTTCGACCGTTCGATGGCCCGTCTTACGCGCAATTCCACGCGCGTAGCAGCGAAGCCGCAGCCATCAACAGCGTGGTGGCAACTGCGCTGTTGGACTATGCCGCGGCCGAGATCGAAACGATCTTGCTGGCGGCCGATGTCCCGGCCATGCGCGTTCTTGCGCCTCTAGAGGTCGCGGACTGCGAACAATTTGTTTCGCGGCAGCTTTTCGTGCCTGCCGGAACGGCGCGCTTTGCACGCTTTCCTGTCCGGCTTGAGGGGATGTGCGAGCCGGGGGCGACGCCTGCTCTGAATGCGCATGCGGCACTGCTTCCATGAGTGTGTACCGTCAGATTGCAATCGAGCGAATTTACCACGGCATATCGTTCGTCGATGCGCTGAAAGCCGAGCTGGGGTCCGCCACGCGAGTGTTTGTCGTGACGACGGCACGCCAAGCCCGAACGCCCGAGATGGAAATGGTTATACAGGCGCTAGGCGACCGGTTTGTTGGCTCCTTCGACGGCGTGAGCAACCACGCCCCTCGTACCTGCATCATTGCCGGCGCCTCCGCGGCCCGCTCTGCAAATCCCGATCTTCTGGTCGCATTGGGTGGCGGTTCGGTTATCGACGCCGCCAAGGTCATACTGCTTTGCCTATGGCGGAATATTGGCAGTGAAAAGGAATTGACCGCACTGTCGCCGACGCTGCCTGTTGATCCTAGCGCCTGGAAGGCTTTGCCATCCTTGCGGATGGTAGCCTTGCCTACTACGTTTTCGGCAGCTGAGGCGAGCTGCTTTGGTGGCGTGAGCGACCCTCAGGAACAGATCAAGCAGGGATTTGGTGATCCGGCAATGGCCCCACGCGCTATTGTCTATGATCCCGTCCTGACGCTCGGCGTACCTTTGGATATACTGCTGTCGACTGGCTTCAAAGCCGTCGATCACGCGGTCGAACGGTTGTGCGGAGCTACGGAAAGTCCATTTAATGACGCGCTTGCGACCAAGGCATTGGCGCTGCTCGCAAAGGGTCTCCCGGCCATCGCTGCAAATCCCGCTGATCTTGCGGCGCGTCGCGATTGTCAGCAGGGAGCGTGGTTGTCGATGGCAGGTCTCGGGGCCGGTGCCGCGGTTGGGGCCAGCCACGCGATCGGCCACGTCCTTGGCGCATACGGCGCTTCGCACGGCGCAACGTCCAGCGTCACGCTTCCGGCCATATTGCGCTGGAACGTCGGTCACAATCGCGATCGACAAGCGCTGGTAAGCGCGGCCCTTGGCGAAGCCGGAGCCGCCGCTGCCGATACGGTGGCCCGGCTGGCCTCACAGCTCGGTTTGCCGTCGAGCTTGCGCGAGCTTGGCATCAAGCATTCGTCGTTGACGACGATCGCCGCCAAAGCCTTCGCGGATCCGCCGATGCAGACCAACCCTCGGCAGCCGAAGAACGCTGCCGAGGTATTGGCGCTGCTCGAAGCGATGTGGTGAAAGATGGATCTGACGCGGATTTTTGACCTCCAGGGCAAGACAGCTCTAGTCACCGGCGGCTCGCGTGGCATAGGCGCGATGATCGCCGAAGGCCTGCTGTCATCGGGGGTGACGGTGTATATTTGCGCACGCAAGGCCGACGAACTCGCCGCGGCAGGTAATCGTCTCAGCCGCTACGGAGACGTTCGTGTCATCCAAGCGGATTTATCAACGGTAGAGGGCGTTGCCGCGTTGCTCGACGCAATCGCTGCAGCAACACCGACGCTCGACCTCCTCGTCAACAATGCCGGGATAACCCATTCAGCGCCGATTGAAGAATTTCCTCGGGCGGCGTTCGATAAGGTGCTGGCTGTCAATCTTGGCGCTGTATTCGACCTCACGCGCGGACTTTTGCCTCAGTTGAAGGCGGCTGCCTCACAGGGTGACCCAGCGCGGGTTATCAATATCGCGTCGGTAGAGGGATTACGTCCGCCAAACTGGGAGTCGTTTCCCTATAGCGCCAGCAAGGCAGGTCTTATGATGCTGACGCGCCATCTCGCGAAGCGTCTTGCCGGCGACAATATCACTGTGAACGCCATCGCGGCCGGGCTGTTCAGATCCAAAATGACAAGCTTTTTGTTCGAAGGCGATGAGGCCAACGCCGACTTGCCCATCCCGCTCAGACGCGCTGGCCGGCCCGAAGAAATGGCCGCGACGGTCATATATCTTGCTTCGGCGGCAGGCGCATATCTGACCGGTACGACGATCCCGCTGTCCGGAGGTGTAGCCTGTGCCGATTGAGTCCAAACCTCGCCCGCTTTCGCTTCTGGAAGGCAGCGTGGTGGTTGCAGCGCCCCGTGCGCTGGTTTTCAAGCTGCTCGTCGACCCTCGCGAACAGATGCGATGGAACAGCCTTTATCGCTCAATCAGCGAGGTATCTGACGACCCCGTTCGAGAGGGCTCGACTTTCACTGGTCGTTTCAAAGGATCGGGGCCAGCGACCGTTACATTCGAGCGTGTCCGTCCGGGCATCGATTTCGTGCATCGGTCGGCGATTGCGATCGCGGGACGCATCGTGTTGGGGCACATGCGACACACTTACGCGGTATCGGATGCGCCCGGCGGCACCCTATTTACCCAGACCATCGAGTTCTCCACGACTGGCCTAGGCAGACTGCTTGGAGGAATGTTGAACCGAGCCTTTGCGAAACGACTGCCGGAAAGCTTCGAAGAGTTTCGCGCCTTCGTCGAGGGGTTGCCCGAGGCGAGGCCATGAGGCTCTACCACATCCCCGGCACGGCCTCTCTGGCGGTCAGGATCGCTCTTGCCGAGGCTGGCATCAGCTACGAACCGATTCGCGTGCTACTGAAATCCAAACGTACGACAGACGGTCGAGATTTTCTCGAGATTAACAGCAAGGGTTATGTGCCGACGCTTGAACTCGATGACGGGTATCGCATTACCGAAACTGCCGCGATTCTCCAATATGTCGCCGATCTTCGTCCCGATATCTCCCTCGCTCCGCGACCCGGATCACGCGCGCGGATAGAGGTACAGGAGTGGCTGAATTTTGTTGCGAGTGAAGTGCATAAACCCTTCAGCCCATTGTTTACAAAAGGAACGGGGCATGATTGGCGATCGGAATGTCTTGCCAAGCTGAGGCAGCGACTGACATGGATCGACAACGAACTTGTTCACCGTGACTGGCTGGTCGGCAACGACATGTCGATTGCTGACGCCTATCTTTTCTCGGTCGTCAACTGGACGAAATGGGTCGCCGAGCTTTCAATTGGTCAATGGCCGTCGCTCGCTTCGTTTCAGAACCGCATGTCGTCGAGGCCGTCGGTGCGCGCGGCGATCTTGGCCGATGGATTGCCCAGTTGATTGCCGACACCAGCGTGAATCGAGTGGCCAAGAGAGATCGCGTTTTGGCACGGGAGGGCCGGTTATCTCCGATCGAGATGGTCGGTCGGGAGCGGCGGTCAATGCCTTGTCGTGCCCAAAGATTTGGGCACCGGAGATATGATGTTGCCGAGATAAATATTGAATTGCGGGTAGCGATCAAGATCGATGACGGATCCTGTTCCGGCCGCGAACTTCGACCGGTCTTTCTGCCAGGCAGCAAAAATTTTCATCTATCCTGCTACCGTGCCAGCGTTGTGCGGCCGCGTTTTGGCGGGATGGGAGAGGTTCCTGTTCGCAACCAGTGCGAACCCTCCTTGTTGGGCTCCTCACGGCCGTGCACGGCACTCGCACGGCCTCTTGGCGGCACCCTCTCATCCGTCTCAAAACCGGTCAGCAAGGGTGCCGCCGCTTTGTCAGATTTGCTCATGCCGAGATGGTACCCCGCTGATCCCTCGCGGATCCAGATGCAAGCGATTGCAAGATCGCTCATTTTGAAAGTGCCGCAGGATATCAATTTTCGTTCGGCGGTCTAAACACGCGGGGAGGGGCAATTTGCTATGGTCTCGGAACGAGGTTTATCGATCGTCGAAGGCACGCTAAAGCGGTCGGATATGACGGCTGGCGCGTTGGCCGATGCCAACATGATGTACGTGGTTGAAGATGTGTCTCAGATCGACAATGCTGGGCGGCCGGGATGGACAGACTAAGCGATGCGGTTCCGGGATTTCTGTCTGCTCGTTGCGGTGTGTTTGGTCTGGGCGATTAACAATGTCCTGAGCAAGATCATCGTAACGGATTGGGGAATTCCGCCCCTCTTCTATGCCTCGCTGCGGTTCGCCGTCGTTGCCCTAGTAATGCTGCCGTGGCTTTTGCCAATGCCGCGACCGGCTTGGCGCATTATCACGATCGCGTTGTTTTTAGGCGGCGGGAGTTTTGCGCTTCTTTTTGTCGGCCTTCAAACGACATCGCCCTCGGAGGCCGCAATCATTCTTCAGCTTGCGGTCCCATTTACCATGCTACTGTCGGTCTTGATGCTATCCGAGCGGATCCATTTTTACCGAGGCATTGGAATCGCCATGACGCTGGCGGGCGTATTGGTCGTAACGTGGCGGCCAGATGGCTTGACGCTGTCTACAGGCATCTTTTTCGTGGCTGCGAGCGCTTTTTGCGGTGCAGCCGGGGCCGTCCTGATGAAGCAGGTCAGTGGCGTCGCCCCGTTTCGGTTCCAAGCGTGGGTAGGTCTTATATCGTCGGTGGTGCTGGCGCTTGCGTCGGCGACAATCGAGCAGGGTCAGTGGGCCGCAGCCGATAGCACCGGTTGGCCCTTCGTTTTCGCGGTCCTTTTCACAGCCCTGGTCGTCTCGGTCGGAGCGCATTCGGTCTATTATCATCTTATAGGTCGGTATGAAGCGAACCTGCTGTCGCCACTGACCTTGATGACGCCGTTGGCAACCATTGGACTAGGTGTACTGATAACCCATGATTATTTTGATCTCAGAATGGCTCTCGGCGGAGGATTGGCAATGCTTGGGGTTTTGATCGTGGCACTGCGAAAAAAACCGGCGACGAATCTTCTTGTCGATCGCGAACAGCGATAGCAAAATCCTGATTTTTGTTGAGTTTTTTCGGCCGACGCGCGTTGGCGCGTGCGAGTAATATTGCCGATCGTCAGCATAGTTGAGGATCAGCGTGCAATAGGCACCCCCTTCGTGGGGTGATCGGCGTGCAAAAAG
>VFQM010001889.1_pt1 | contig 17002 bp, 16 predicted proteins | sample 3512391 | NCBI WGS metagenome assembly VFQM01 (sample SAMN10412369, study PRJNA504923) | tailings metagenome | isolation source: Replicate 1 from Balatoc abandoned mine | place: Philippines
TCAGGTCGAGGAACTGCAGGCCGCGGTTGGTGTACTTCTTGGCGATCGAGATCACCAGGCGCAGGTTGGCCTCGGTCATCTCGCGCTTGGCGCGGCGGGCCTTGGCCTCGCCGGTGCTCATCTGCTTGTTGATGTCCTTCAGTTCCTTCAGCGGAATGCCGATGCGCGTCTGAAGGTCGATCAGCTTCTGCTGCTGCTCCTTGATCGCCGGGGCGTTGCGGATCAGGGTCTGGGCGTAGGTGCGCGGGTTGGCGGCGATTTCATTGTCCGCCCAGTCGAGATTCATCTCGTTGCCGGGGAAGGTCTTGATGAAATGCGGGCGCGGCATGTGCACCTTGTCCACGCAGATCTGCTGGATCTTCCGCTCGCAGCCGCGGACCTGTTCGACCATGCCGCGCACGGAGTCGCACAGGCGCTCGATAGTCTTCGAGGTGAAGCGGATGTAGAGCAGTTCGTCGGAGATCTGCTGCTGCAGCTTGAGATAGGTCTTGTCCTGCGAGCCCTTCTTCAGCAGCGCGTTGTGGGCCTTGGCATGCAGTGCCTTGATGATTGCGAAGCGTTCGAGCGCATCGTTCTTCAGCTGCAGCAAGGAGGCCGAGGCAGCCGCGGCGGCGCGATCGCCTTCCTCGTCTTCGTCCTCTTCCTCCTCCTCGTCGAGGACCTCTTCCTCGGCGGCGGCAAGTTCTTCCGATTCGACGGCATTCGGGTCGATCAGACCGTCGATCAGCTCATCGATGCGCATCTCGTCGCGCTCGATCTTGCCGACCGCGTCGAGAATCTCGGCGATCGTCGTCGGGCAGGCGGAGATCGCCTGGATCATGTGCTTGAGGCCGTCCTCGATGCGCTTGGCGATCTCGATCTCGCCTTCGCGCGTGAGCAGCTCGACCGAGCCCATCTCGCGCATGTACATGCGCACCGGGTCGGTCGTGCGGCCGAATTCGGAGTCGACGGTGGACAGGGCCTGCTCGGCCTCTTCCTCGACTTCCTCATCGTCGGCGACGGTCGGCGCGGCGTCGGACATGAGCAGGTCTTCCGCGGCCGGAGCCTCGTCGAAGACCTGGATGTTCATGTCGTTGAAGGTCGAGATGATCGACTCGATCTGCTCGGCATCGACGACGTCATCCGGCAGGTGGTCGTTGATCTCGGCGTAGGTCAGGTAGCCCCGCTCCTTGCCCAGCTTGATCAGGTTCTTCAGGCGCGTCTTGCGTGTCTCGGCATCGACCGGCGAAGGTGCGTTGCCGGCCTGCGCGAGCAATTCGGCGGTGGCCTTTTCCTTGGCCTTCGCCGACTTTGTCTTGGTGTCCTTGGCAGGTGCCTTGGCTTTTGCTGTTGCCATGTCCATTTCCCGTTGGTTGGGTTGGAAAAACCCCAAATTATATCACGACTTAGCTCTGGTTCGCCGGCTTTCCCCGGGCGGTCAGCAGGGTCACGTAGCGAGCCTTTTCCTCGGCCGAGAGGCCGGCGACGCCGAGCGCCGCCGCTTTGGCCTTGAGTTCCTCGATTTCGTCCGTTTGCGCATCGCGGGCGAACTTGGCCAGTGTTCCGGCGAATTCCGATTCGATTTCGTCTTCGGCAAACGGCTCGTGCATCAGGTCGGAGGCCGCCTGACGGAGCAGGTGGTCGTCTTCGCTTCCGCGCAGGCGCTCGATCAGCACGGCGTAACCCGGTGCCGGCTGGCCCGCCTCGCGGACGCTGGAGACCAGTCGGCGCAGCGTTCTCGTCTCGGCGACGTCGCCCGGCAGCGATTCGAGTGGCAGGCGCAGCGCAAGTTCCGGTTTCTGCAGGATCAGCCGGATCAGCTTGCGCATGAAGGTCGCGGCTGGCGACTGCCGCGGCGCGCGTGCCGGTGCTGCCGGAGCGATGGTGCGCAGTTCGCATAGCCGCTCGACTTCCGGCTGCGAGAAGCCGCTGATCTCCACCAGCCGTTTCACCAGCTGCAGGCGCAGAAGCGGCGTCTGCAGCTTCTGCAGCAGGGGCTTGGCGTCGGCGACCAGCTTGGCCTTGCCCTCGGCACTGGTCAGGTCGCAATGGCTACCCAGTTCCCGCAGCAGGAAATCGGAGAGCGGGGTCGCCTGCGCCACCATGCGGTTGAAGGCGTCCTTGCCGAATTCGCGCACATAGCTGTCCGGGTCGTGTGACTCCGGGAGGAAAACGAAGCCGATCGTCTTCTGATCCGGCAGGGCTTCCAGCGAGTTCTCCAGCGCGCGCCACGCTGCCTTGCGCCCGGCATTGTCGCCATCGAAGCAGAAGACGATGCGGCTAACCTGGCGCAGCAGCTTCTGCACATGCGTCGCGGTCGTCGCCGTGCCGAGCGTGGCAACGGCGTTGCCGACGCCGTGCTGGGCCAGCGCGATGACGTCCATGTAGCCTTCGACGACGATCGCCGTGTCGGTCTCGCGCAGCGCGGCGCGCGCCTGCGGCAGACCGAACAGCTCCCGCCCCTTTTCGAAAAGCGGCGTTTCCGGTGAATTCAGGTATTTCGGTTCGCCCGGCCCGATGATCCGCCCGCCGAAGGCGATCGTTTCGCCCTTCGGATTGACGATCGGAATCATCACGCGGTCGCGGAAATAGTCGTAGCGGCGGCCGTCGTCGCCGACCTTGAGCAGCCCGGCCGCAACGAGGCGCGGGTCGTTGTAGTCGAGCGGCGATTCGCGCAGGCCGTTCGGCGGTGCGTAGCCCATGCCGAAGCGGGCGGCGACTTCGCCGGTGAGGCCGCGCTGCTTCAGGTAGTCGATGGCCTTCGGCGAAGCCTTCAACTGCTCGCGGTAATACTGTGCCGCGAGCGCCATCACTTCGACCAGGTCGGCGATGCGAGGCCCTTCGTGCGGGGTACGGCGGCGACCTTCCTCTTCCGGTACCTGCATGCCGGCGCGACCGGCGAGTTCCTTCACGGCATCGATGAAGCCCATGCCGGAGTACTCCATCATGAAGCTGATCGCGCTGCCGTGAGCGCCGCAGCCGAAGCAGTGGTAGAACTGCTTCTGCGGGCTGACGGTGAAGGAGGGGGATTTTTCGTTGTGGAAGGGGCAGCAGGCAGCGTAATTGGCGCCGGCCTTCTTCAGCGGCACATGGGCATCGATCAGGTCGACGATGTCGACCCGATGCAGCAGGTCCTGAATGAAGGATTCAGGAATCATCGTGCCGCCCGGCCTCGCTCAGCGGGTGAGTGCCGCTTTGACTTGTTTCGAGACTTCGCCCATGTCGGCACGCCCCGCCAGTTTCGCCTTGACGATGCCCATGACCTTGCCCATGTCGGCGGGCCCGGCAGCGCCGGTGGCAGTGACAGCCAAGGCGACTTCGGCCACGATTTCTTCTGCCGACATCTGGGCCGGCATGTAGCCCGACAGCAGTTCGGCTTCGGCGCGTTCGGCAGCAGCGAGGTCGTCGCGCTTGGCGGCTTCGTACTGGGTGATGCTGTCCTTGCGCTGCTTGAGCAGCTTTTCGACGACGGCCAGCACGCCGGCGTCATCGAGTTCGATGCGCTCGTCGACTTCCTTCTGCTTGATCGCGGCGAGCAGCAGGCGGATGGCGCCGAGCTTCGCCGTTTCCTTGGCGCGCATGGCGGCCTTCATGTCCTCGGTGATGCGTTCCTTGAGCGTCATTCTGGTGATCCCCCACAAACGTCAAAAGCCGTCCATCGGACGATGGACGGCTCCAGGCTCTTTACTGCGTCAGGATTGGGACTAACGCGATTGAAGCTGTGCAGCTTTGTGCTTCGACTGCGGCGGCTGGAGCCGCGCAGCTGATCAGTACATCTTCGGCGGCAGGGTCTGGCTACGGATGCGCTTGTGGTGACGCTTCACGGCGGCGGCCAGCTTGCGCTTGCGCTCGGCGGTGGGCTTCTCGTAGAACTCGCGGGCACGCAGTTCGGTCAGCAGACCGGTTTTTTCGACAGTGCGCTTGAAGCGGCGGATGGCAACTTCGAACGGCTCGTTTTCCTTGACGCGAATACTCGGCATGTAAATCAGTCCAATCAGTGGGTTGGAAAAATGGGAAAGACCGCGATTATAAACAGAGCGCCGTGCTTTTTCCAAGTCCACCGTTGTAAAATCGCCCGCCATGCTGATTCTCGGCTTCGAATCCTCCTGCGACGAAACCGGCGTCGCGCTCTATGACCAGGAGCGCGGCCTGCTCGCCCACGCACTGCATTCCCAGGTGACGATGCATCGGGACTATGGCGGCGTCGTCCCGGAACTGGCTTCGCGTGACCATGTTCGCCGCACGATCCCGTTGTTGGAAAAGGTTTTGGCCGATAGCGGGCGCTCGCTTTCTGATGTTGGTGCAATCGCCTACACGCAAGGCCCTGGCCTCGCCGGCGCGCTCCTCGTTGGCGCGGCATTCGCCGAGTCGCTGGCAACTGCCCTGTCCGTGCCGACGGTTCCGGTCCACCATCTGGAAGGGCATCTGCTCTCGCCCCTGCTGTCATCTCGGCCGCCACGCTTCCCCTTTGTTGCCCTACTCGTCTCCGGCGGTCATACCCAGCTGATGCGGGTGACGGCTGTCGGTGAGTACGAGCTTCTCGGCGAAACGCTGGACGATGCCGCCGGCGAAGCCTTCGACAAGACCGCCAAGCTGCTCGGCCTTGGCTACCCCGGCGGCCCTGCGCTGGCCGCGCTGGCGGAGCGAGGGAGGCCGGGGACGATCAAGCTGCCGCGGCCGATGCTCAATTCCGGCGATCTGATGTTCAGCTTTTCCGGGCTGAAGACGGCGGTGCTGACGCAGGTGCGTGAGCGCCAGCTCACCGCGTCGCTGAGCGAACAGGAGCGGGCTGACATCGCCTGCGCATTCCAGGAGGCGATCGTCGAGGTGCTGGTGAAGAAGTCGCTGCAGGCAGTCAGGGACTGCGGCCTGAAGCAGCTGGTGGTGGCCGGCGGCGTTGGCGCCAACCGGGAGTTGCGGCGCCAGCTCGATACCAGGGCCGGCAGGCGCGGCGTCGAGGTCTACTACCCGGAACTGGAGTTCTGTACCGACAACGGCGCGATGATCGCACTGGCCGGTGCACTACGCCTGGCGGCCGGGGCCAGCCCGAAGGCGGCGGGCACCTTCGCCGTACGCCCGCGCTGGCCGCTGGCGGAAATATCCGTCTAGGCTTTCTTCTTGGCGCCGATCTTCGGTTCGGTGCCGGTCAGCAGGCGTTGCAGATTCGCCCAGTGCTTGATGATCAGCGCCATCGACATGACGCCGACTGCCAGGGTCTGACCGATCGCTCCCCACATCATCCCCGCCAGCATCGGCGCACTGGCTGCTGCCAGCAGCGCACCGAGCGACGAGTAGCGGGAGACGAAGGCCGTCAGCAGCCAGACGCCCAGAACGGCGAGGCCGAGCACCCAGTCCAGCGCCAGCAGCACGCCGGCAGCGGTGGCGACTCCCTTGCCCCCCTTGAACTTGAGGAACAGCGGGAAGATGTGCCCGAAGAAGACCGCCAGCGCGACCAGCGCGACGACGGCGCTGGACATCCCGAAATGCTTGGCGAGGAAGACCGCAAGCCAGCCCTTGGCAGCGTCACCGAGCAGGGTGATGATCGCCGCCGCCTTGTTGCCGCTGCGCAGCACATTGGTGGCGCCGGGGTTGCCGGAACCATAGCTGCGCGGATCGGCCAGGCCGAAGAGTCGGCTGACGATGACGGCGAAGGGGACTGAGCCGAGGAGGTAGGCGCCGACGACGGCACCGGGAACGAGCAGGGAGCTATCCATGGGGCTGGGGTAAAATGCGATGCCGAATTCTACACTGCCCCATGGACATCATTTTCATCGACGACTTGCGCGTGACCACCCTGATCGGGATCTATCCGCGCGAAAAGGCCGTTCCGCAAACGATCGAGATCAGCCTGCGCATCGGTGCGTCGACCGCTTCGGCCGGGGCCTCCGACGATATCCGTGACACCATCGACTATGCGGTGGTTGCCGAACGGCTGCGCACCGAACTCGGTTCCCGCCACTTCAACCTGCTGGAAAAACTGGCGGAGTACGTGGCCACCCTGCTGCTGGAGGATTTCGGTGCGCAGTGGGTGCAGGTGTCGGTAGCCAAGCTTGGCATGATGCGCGGCGTCCGCCGCGTCGGCGTCGTCATCGAGCGCGGTGCAGCCTGACGCGGCTGCCTTCGCGTACCGCGTACCGGTCTTCGGCGCTCAATCCTTGAGCGCGACTTCCACCACCCTGGGTTGCAGCACGCGCAGGATGTCGTGCGGGTGCACCCCGACGAGATAGCCGCGGCGACCGCCGTTTACATAGATCAGCGGCAGATCGAGGATCGATTTCTCGATGCAGACCGGCATCGTTTTTTTCGTGCCGAACGGGCTGGTGCCGCCGACGAGGAAGCCGGTATGCCGGTTCGCGACTTCCGGCTTGCAGGGCTCGACCTTCTTGCAGCCGATCTGCCGCGCCAGTTCCTTGGTCGACACCTTGCGGTCGCCGTGCATGAGCACGATCAGCGGTTTCGCATTCTCGTCCTCCATGACCAGCGTCTTCACCACCGCATGTTCGTCGACGTTCAGTTCGCGCGCGGAGACGCGGGTGCCGCCGTGCTCTTCGTATTCGTAAAGATGGTTCGAGTGGGCGATCTGATGGCTGCGCAGGAAGCGCGTGGCAGGAGTTTCCGGGGCGTGTTCGTTCTTCATGGTGCGGCCTCTGTCAGTGCAGGCTGCGCAGCAGTGCGCGCAGCCGGGCCGGCTTGACCGGCTCACGCAAATGATACGCCCCGATATCCGGCATGTCGCATGCAGCCGGCGAGATCACCACGCCCGGATGCTGCTTGAGCAGCGACAGCAGATCGTTGCCGAGGTGGCAGCTGTCGTTGCAGATGACGACCGGAATGCCCGGCTGGTCGTCGAGCAGGCGCCAGGCTGCATTCGTGCTGTCGGTGATTTCCACCGTGTAGCCCCAGCGGCGGGCACGTTCGGCGAAATCGCTTGGGTCGCCGATGACGACGAGCCGCGGCATCTGCGGCGCCGGTGACGGAATCGATCGCCGCCCTGTCGTGCACGGCAGCGTCAGGGCGAATGTGGTGCCGGCGCCGACGGCCGAGCGCAGGCTGATGTTGATGCCCAGCAGGCGGGCAATCCGGTGGGCGATGGCGAGGCCCAGGCCGAGGCCGGCCCCGGGATCGCGTGCCGCATTGCCGATCTGGTAGAACTCGTCGTAGATCACCTGCTGCTGATCGGGAGGGATGCCCTTGCCGCAGTCGCGGACCTCGATGCGGACGGCGTTGGTCCGCCAGCGGGCACAGACCAGCACCCGCCCCTTCGGCGAAAACTTGATCGCGTTGTCGATCAGGTTGCCGAGCAGTCGGGTCAGCAGCGCCGGATCGGTTTCCAGCGTGCGTGGCCGGGCGCGGAAGTGCAGGCGTACGCCTGCGGCATCGGCTGCCGCCATGTAGGTCATCTCCAGCTGTTCGAATACCCGTTCCAGGTCTACCGGGACGCGTTCCGGCACGATGTTGGCCATGTCGAGCCGGGAGAGGTCGAGCAGGCTGCGCAGCTGGCTGGTCATCGAGCGTGTCGCAACTTCGATGCGCTGGAGGAGCACCTGCTGCTCCGGCGAATCGGCAAGACGTGCGAGGTCGCCGAGAAAGAGCTGCAGCGCATGCAGAGGTTGCCTGAGGTCGTGGCTGGCGGCAGCGAAAAAGCGGGCCTTGGCGGCACTCAGCCGCTCCGCTTCGTTGCGCCTGGCTTCCAGCTCCCGCGTCGCGTCGCGGATGCGCTCTTCCAGAGAATCCTGGCTGCGCTTCAATTCTGCGGCGAGTGCGGCAGCTTGCTGGAGGTGACGGCGGATACGCAGGCCGGCAGCGCCGAGCATGGCAAGTGCCAGCACTGCCAGCAGCGCGATGCGCCACGCATGATGGCGCCAACCCTGCGTGAGCTTGCTGCGGGGCGTCGTGCTGACGACCACCAGCTCCGGATAGCCGGGTACCGGTTCGCTGGCAAGGACGTGGGCCGGGCCATCGGCCAGCGCCCGTTTTTCCGGAACCGAGGTTCCGGCGAACTCTCCCTTGGCCAGTGCCTGCCGGAAATCGAAGCCTGTCGCTGCCGGCCATCGTTCCACCCCCGCTTCCAGTGCGCGACAGAAGGAAACGATCTGCCCTTTGGTGTTGATCACCGCCGCTTCGAACTCGTCATACGGGCGCGTGCTGTGGCAGAACTGCTCGAAGTGTTCCGGGGCCACGGCAGCGAGGAGGATTCCGCCAAAGGTGTTTCCGGGTCCGGCGAGGCGGCGGGCGATGATGTAGCCGGGCTGGCCGGAGCTGCGGCCGACGTAGGGGCCGAAGCGAGCCCTTTCGGCACCGTCCTGCAAGGCGCGGAAGTAGGCGCGATCCTCGACGCTGAAGTGTTCGGCCGAGTCCGTGGCGCTGGTATGGCGGTGGATGCCTTTGGCATCGAAGATGTGCAGGTGGCGGATCTGCGGCAGGGTGCGGCTCAACCTCGATTTCAGGTAACGATGCCCCGCTTCCGCCCCCAGTCGTTGCCAGTGATTGCTTTCGTGCAGGGAAAGATGCATTTCGTCGAGCAACACCTCGACGCTGTCGAGCGAGCGAGCGACGTACTCGGCCAGCATTCGGTCGTGCAGGGCGATCTGGCGGGTCGCGTAGTCGTATTCCGTACGCCGGCTGTCATAGAGGTCGACGCCGAGGACCGCGATCAGCACCAGCAGCGCGGCAACGCCGAGCATGAGGGCGGAGGGGGTGGCGGAAGGGGGCGGCCGCATCGTCGGGTGGCGGTTGGGGTGATCGAAGCGGGGAGCATAGCACCGGCGCCGGGGGTTTGGCCCGAAGGCGGGTGCCCTCCGGGTTGGGGCAGGTCAGCCGCGTGGGTGGTGGACGGCGTGCAGGGCTTTCAGGCGCTCGCGGGCGACGTGGGTATAGATCTGCGTGGTGGTGATGTCGGCATGTCCGAGCAGCAGCTGGACGACGCGAAGATCGGCACCGTGGTTGATCAGGTGCGTGGCGAAAGCATGGCGCAGCGTGTGCGGCGAAAGCTGGTCGGCATCGAGACCGGCAGTCCGGGCGTGGCGCTTGATCAGGTTCCAGAACATCTGCCGTGTCATTGCGGCGGCACGGGCAGTGACGAAAACGGCGTCGCACTGCCGGCGGTCGAGCAGTTGCGGCCGGCTTTCGGCAAGATAACGCTTCAACCAGAACAGCGCCTCCTCGCCCAGTGGCACGAGCCGCTCCTTGCTGCCCTTGCCGAAAATGCGGACGAGGCCCATGTCGAGGCTGAGTTCATGCAGTTTCAGCGTGACCAGTTCGGAAACCCGAAGACCGCTGGCGTAGAGCGTCTCGAACATCGCCCGGTCGCGCAGGCCCAGCGGCGTGTCGACGGCCGGTGCCGCCAGCAGGGCCTCGACCTGCGCCTCGCTGATCAGCTTCGGCAGGCGCGTCGGGCGCACCGGGTTGGCGATGCGCCGGGTCGGATCCTCGTCGATGCGCCGTTCTACCAGCAGCCAGCGATAGTAGCGGCGCAGCGTCGACAGATGGCGGGCCTGCGAGGCCGCACGCAGACCCCGTGACAAGCTTGCCATGTAGTCTGCCAGGGCGGCTTCGTCGGCGCTCCGGATGCCGGACCGGTCAGTGCTTGCCAGCCAGCGGGCGAAGCGGGTCAGATCGCTCCTGTAGCTGGCCAGCGAGGCGCGGGCGAGCCCGTCTTCCAGCCACACGGCATCGCAGAAAGCGTCGATTTCGCTGGCGTCGGCCGGCGATAGCGCTTCTGCCGGAGTATCGCCGGTCAGGGCCTCCTCGTTCATCGGGCCTCGTGGGCAAGCAGCCAGCGTTTCACGTCCAGCAGGAAGCCGCCACCGTGCCGATTGAAGCCGCCGAGTCCGCCTCCGGTAGCGATCACCCGATGACATGGGACCACCAGCGGAAACGGATTTGCGCCGCAGGCCTGGCCGACGGCACGCGGAGCGTTGCTGAGTTCCTTGGCCACTTCGCCGTAGGTGCGGGTGCAGCCTCGCGGTATGGCCGAGATCTGCTCCCAGACGCGACGCTGAAAAACGGTGCCCGACGGCTTGAGCGGGAGGCCGAAAACGAAATCCGGGTCAGCGAGCCAGCGCCGCAGCTGACGCGCGGTTTCTTCCGCCAGCGGCGTTCTGGCGCGTTGTTCGGCACACGGTTCGAGAAACTCTATTTCTTCGACCCAGTCATCCCCGTCGCAACGGATGCCGAGCGAGAAAGTCGGGGCGGCGACGATTGCAGCGTAGGGACCGTTCATGATGTTCTCCGGAGGATCGGGATTGCGGTGATCGGCAGAGGATGGGCGAAGCCGGTTCCTCCGTCGTTGCCCATGTCTGCCGAAATGGTCAGCCGGCCTTGCCCAGCAGGCCCTGCTTCAGGTCGTTCTGAACCGGGTCTTCCCCGAGCCAGACGCGCAGCAGGCCATTGTGGAAGTCCTCGCCGGGAATTTCCTTCCCGCGCTGCTGTCCGTTGATGACGAGGATGGTCCCCTTCTCCGGAAGCCAGTCGAACACGATGCTGGATTTTGCCTTGATCTCGCCGAGGGCGGTTACCGTGTCGGCGAGCTGCTTGATGCGATCCTTTAGCGCAGCCAGCTCGGCATCGCTGCTGTTGCCGGCAATGCCCTTGCTGACCGCGTTGGCGAAGGTGTCGCCGTCGACGTCCTTGATCAGGTTGATGGCGATCCGCTTCGGTCCGCGGGTGGCGAGAGCGGCCTTGGCATCTCCGGTCTTCGCCGGCAGGTAGAGGGCCATGGCGTAGCGCTTGCCGAACTTGGAGCGGACGCCCATGCCGTTGATGACCAGCTCGGCGTTGCCGAGCCTGACCTTGTCCTCGAAACTGAAGCCTTCGAGTTCGGCGGCCCGGACGGGCAGCGCGCTCAGGGTAAGGGAAATGGCGATAGCCGCCGTGGCGGCGAGGCTGGTGAGTTTCATGCTGTCTCCTGAATGCTTGATTTATTTGAGTTCCCGCCTCGGGGCAGGTCGGCGGAGTTTGCCACAGGCCGTCGAGATATGGCCAATGCAAGTCGATGTCACGGTATGATCGCCCCCATAGTTGTCTGACGACTTTTCGGAACCCATGCTCAACAAGCTGATCTCGCGTTTGCGCCAGGACGACGGTGCCCATCCGCTCTCATCCGAGAAGCGGATCGCCGAAGTGCTGGCCGAGTTTCGCCCGGAAGAGGGCGAAGGTGCCGTTCTCGACGTCGATCACTGGCTGCTCGAAACCGAGACCCTGGCCGCGGTGCTCGACAGCCCGGCTTTCCGCCGCGCCGTCGTCCGTCTGGACGAGTTCGTGCAGGGGCCGCTGGCGGCTACCTGGAGTGCCTGGTTCCGCTCGGCGCACCCCCTCTATCTGTCGGACAAGGCCTGGCAGACGCTGGTCAATCACTACGCCGCGGTCGACAAGGGCTATGCGCTGTGCCTTGCTGCCCCGGATCTGTCAGGGCTGGAGGACAAGACGCTGCCGGCGTGCTTTGCCGCCCGCGCCATGCGCGCGATGGTTCAGGGAAAGAAACTGCAGCGTCTGCGCTACCGGGCGCCCGATCCCGCCTGGTGGAGCCGTGCCGGGCAGTTGCTCGGCTGGGCGCGCGAGCGTGGGGCGAGCCAGGCGCAGGTGGTCGTATACCCCGGCGAAGAACCAAGCAGTGTCTGGCGCGAGTATCTGGTCGGCGTCTATCTCGATCTGGCGCCGGTCGATGGCATGCTGCAGCGGCAGATCGAAGCGACCGACGCCGTCCTCAGGAAGTGCGCCGGCAGCCTGATCGTGCGGGCGCAGCCGGCAGGCAACGAACTGTACTGCCTGGATCCGGCGACCGGACAGGGGCCTTTCCGGCGCGATGAAAACGCCAGCTATCCGGGCTCGGTCGGCTATGTCGGCTTCGACAGCCTGCGTGCGCAGATCGTCCGCCTGATCGCGCAGCTGCGCGCCGGTCGCGACGACAGCTTGCCGGACTGGCTGGCACATACTCATGCGACCTCAGGGCAGCTGCGGGACCTGCTGCACCTGCTGGCCATGACCTGGTCGTCGTCGCCGCCGAAGCGCATGGCCGCTCGCCGCAATGGCGGAGGCGATGTGCGCGCGGTCTTCGGCTTCGGCATGGTCCGGCGCATGGCGGCCTGTTCCTCGCTGGCCCGCTCCGGGCGGCGCATCGACTACGATTCCTACCTCGACATGATGCGGCGCGACCGCTTCGGCAAGGTCGGTGACGAGCAAGGCAGCGCAGTCGAGGCCGAGCCGGAAATCCCCGTCGATCCGATGGACCTGCTGGCCCGGCTGGAGGCCACCGGCCAGCAGCAGCAGATGGAAACCTGGCGCCTGCAGGACATCAGCGACAGCGGGATAGGCGCGCAGTTGCCGCACCTGCTCAACCGCCATGCCATCGGTCGCCTGATCGGCTATCGGCCGGTGGGCGAGGTGGACTGGCGGGCAGGCGTCATCCGCCGCCTCCGGCGCGACGGCGCGGCCCGTCTGATCGCCGGGATCGAGTGTCTGGCCGGCCTGCCCGTCTGTGCGCAGGTGAAGACCCTGCAGAAGCTCGAAGACAAGCCCTGGGCAGAGCTCAAGGAGACCGGGGGGCACGGTTTCATCGACGCCGTCCTGCTTTCCGGGACGAATGCCGAACTGCTGCTGCCACCCGGAACCTTCACTCCGGATGGCTGCCTGCGTCTGGTGGTCGAGGGCCGCTCGCGGAACGTGCGGATGACGACGCTGGTTGGCGGTGGCGACGATTACGAACGTGTCGCTTTCGTCGATATCGCCACGCCGAACGCCTGATTCCTCAGCCGCGCACGTTGCCGTTGCCGAGCACGATCCACTTCTGACTGGTCAGCCCTTCCAGACCGACCGGGCCGCGGGCGTGGATCTTGTCGGTGGAAATGCCGATCTCGGCTCCCAGACCGTATTCGAAGCCATCGGCGAAGCGTGTCGAGGCATTGACCATCACTGACGAGGAGTCCACCTCGCGCAGGAAGCGCATCGCCGAGCTGTAGTTCTCGCTGACGATGGCTTCGGTGTGATGCGAGGAATACTTGTTGATGTGGGCGATCGCCTCGTCGAGTCCGGCGACGACCTTCACCGAAATGATGGGCGCGAGGAATTCGGTGTAGTAGTCCTCTTCCGTGGCCGCCTTCGCCTCCTTCACCAGCGCCCGGGTTTCCGCACAGCCGCGGATCTCGACGCCCTTCGCGCTCAGCATCGCAGCGACGGGCGGCAGCAACTCGGCCGCACGCGAACGCGCGACGAGCAGCGACTCGGCTGTGTTGCAGGTGCCGTAGCGCTGGGTCTTGGCGTTCTCGACGATCGCAAGCGCCTTCGCGGCATCCGCGTCGTCGTCGAGATAGACGTGGCAGTTGCCGTCGAGGTGCTGGATCATCGGCACGCGCGATTCGGCGAGCAGCCGGGAGATCAGCCCCTTGCCGCCGCGCGGCACGATCACGTCGACGAATTCGCGCATCGTGATCAGTTCGCCGACGGCAGCGCGGTCGGTGGTGTCGATCACCTGCACGACAGTGTCCGGCAGGCCGGCAGCGGCCAGCCCTTCGCGCACGCAGGCGGCGATTGCGCGGTTGCTGCGGATCGCCTCCGAGCCGCCGCGCAGGATGGCGGCGTTGCCCGACTTCAGGCAAAGAGCCGCGGCGTCCGCCGTGACGTTCGGGCGGGCCTCATAGATGATGCCGATGACGCCGAGCGGCACGCGCATCTGGCCGACCTGGATGCCGGAGGGGCGGTACTTGACGTCGCTGATCTCGCCGACCGGATCGGGGAGCGCCGCGACCTGCTCGACGCCCTCGGCTATTGCAGCGATGCCCTTCTCGGAAAGCGTCAGTCGATCGAGCATCGCGGCTTCGAGGCCGGCTGCGCGGGCGGCTTCGAGGTCTTCGCGGTTGGCGGCGAGCAGCGCCGTCGCCTCGCGCCGGATGGCGGCGGCGATGGCCGAGAGCGCCCGGTTCTTCTGGTTGGTGTCCGCACGGGCGGCGGCGCGCGAAGCCTCGCGCGCCTGCCGGCCGACGGTCTGCATGTATTCCCGGATATCCATGATCTTGTCAGTCTGTGGCGTGGGGTGGAGCGAGGATTATAGCTGGCGGACGAACTTCGTCCCGCAAGCCGGTGGTCGGCCTGATAGAATCTGCGCGGGAACTCTTTGCCCGGAATCAACTCTCAAGCGAAAGCCGGAGAGTAACCAAGATGGAAAAGAAGCTCATTCTCCCCGCCGAAGTGAAGGTCTGTGCGACCTGCAGCTATTGGGACGGGGAACGCCAGGTGGACGAGGAACTGAGTCTGGTCGTGGTGTCCGAGGAATGTCGGGGCGAATGTCTCGTGCGCGACAAGGAGTGTGACGGCTTGCACGATGTCCGCTCGTTGCCGAACTGCGCCTGGGAATCGCTCGAAAACGACGATCCCGAGGACGACTCCACGGCTGCCCGGACCGGAACCTGACGACGGATTACAGGAGTGCGGTCAGCGGGGCCGGGCGGCGAGCCTGAGCCCGAGGCGCAGGAATTCGTTCCAGACGTCGCCTGCAACCAGCCCCTTGATCATGCGGTCCAGTTGTCCTGCCTGTGCCAGTGCCTCGCGAGCCTCCTTCAGGTTCAGTCGGGCAACGGCCTTTTTCATCAAGCCTTGACGTAATCCCCACACCCTCGCGTCTTTCAGCAAGCCGTCCAACGGTTGCCCCTCGGACAGCCCGGTCCGAATCTGCGTCAGCGCCCGGACTTCCTCGGTCATCGCCCACAGCACCAGCGGCGGCGCCTCCCCTTCCTGCTTCAATCCGTCCAGGGTCCGCGTGATGCGTACCGCGTCGCCGGCGAGCAGGGCCTCGCGCAGGCCATCGAGATCGAAGCGGGCGACGTTGAGCACGGCTTCGCTGACCTGGGCCAGCGACAGCGCCCCTTTCGGGTAGAGCAGGCCGAGCTTGCGGATCTCCTGCTGGGCAGCGAGCAGGTTGCCCTCGACCCGTTCGGCGATGAAGTTCAGTGCTTCCCGGTCGGCAGTCTGTTCCTGCCGGCGCAGGCGATTGGCGATCCAGCCCGGCAACTCGGCCAGCGTCGGTGCGCTCAATTTGATGGCGGCCCCGGCGTTGCCCAGTGCGGTGAGCCAGGCCGCCTTCTCGTCCTTCCAGTCGATGGCCGGCAAGGTGACCAGCAGCACGGTATCCGGGCCGCAACGTTCGCAGTATTCCTGCAGGGCCGCCCCGCCTTCGCGGCCGGGCTTGCCGGTCGGGATGCGCAGGTCGAGGAGCTTGCGGCCGCCGAACAGGGACAGGTTGCCGGCTGCCTGCAGCAGCTGGTTCCAGTCGAATCCGGAGAGGGCGGTGAGGACTTCTCGTTCGTCGAATCCCTGCTTGCGGGCGGCAGCACGGATCGCATCCGCTGCTTCGATGACCAGCAGCGGTTCGTCGCCCCAGACCACGTAGACAGGCTTCAGCGGACCGGCGAGATGCGCTTCCAGTTGCTCACCCTTGAGCAGCACGTCAGATCTCCGGGAGTATCGAGAGCTGCGCAGCGCTCATGCTAGCGCTCTTCCTTCGGGAACACCGGCTTCACCGTGGAGAGACGGCGCAGCAACTGCTGCACCAGGTCGTTCTCCATGTCGCGCCAGAGCAGCTGTTCTTCCTGCTCCTTGGAGAGAACCGCCGAGTCATCGTAGGTCAGGTCGCGGGTCAGCTCGACGCCGGTGGGTGGCACCAGGTCGCGCCCCTTGGCATCGACCACGCGGTACGAGAAACGGAAGCGCAGCCGGACTTCGCGCACGCGGCCGGCGGTGGAGAGCGACAGGATCTGTCGCTCGCGCAGTTCGGCGCTCTGGATCAGCGTGCCCTGGGCTTCCTCGCGGGTGTCGGTGAGTCGGGTACCGCCGCCGGCGATGATCTGCCGCTTCAGCCCTGCGCCGATTACTGAGACATCAGGTAGACCGATGTGCAGGCTCTCGTAGGGCAGCACGTAGGCGCCGCGCAGCTGGAAGCCGCAGGCCGAGAGCAGCAGCGTCGTGGCGGCGACGAGGGAGGCGAGGGCGGCGCGCATGGGTATCCTCAGGCGACGATGTTGACCAGACGGCCCGGCACGACGACGACCTTCTTCGCCGGGCGACCTTCCATGAATTTCTGTGCTGCTTCGGAAGCCAGTGCCAGCGCTTCGATGGCGGCCCTGTCGGCGCCGGCGGCGACCTTGAGGCTGCCGCGCAGCTTGCCGTTCACCTGCAGCATCAGCTCGATCTCGGCCTGCGTCAGCGCCGAGGCATCCGCCTTCGGGAAGGCCTGCTTGCCGGCATCCAGCCCCGGACGCAGCTCGGCGTAGAGGGCGTGGCAGACGTGCGGGACGATCGGGAAGAGCATCAGCGTCACCGCTTCCAGCGTTTCCTGTTTCACGGCGCGCGCGGTGGCATCGTCGGGCAGCTTGGCGAAGGCGTTGAGCAGTTCCATGACGGCGGCGATGGCGGTGTTGAACTGCTTGCGGCGGCCGTAGTCGTCGGTGACCTTGCCGATGGTCTGGTGCAACTGGCGACGGAAGTCCTTCAGCGCGGCCGGCAGTTCAGTTGTGTTCGATGCGCCCGAGAAAGCAGGAACGAGACCCTGCGCGACGTGGTCGTGCGTCAGCTTCCACAGGCGCTTGAGGAAGCGGAAGGCGCCTTCGACGCCGGCGTCCGACCATTCCAGCGACTGGTCGGGCGGCGACGCGAACATGATGAACAGGCGGGCGGTGTCGGCGCCGTACTGGTCGATCAGGGCCTGCGGGTCGACGCCGTTGTTCTTCGACTTCGACATTTTCTCGGTGCCGCCGATGATCACCGGCTGGCCATCGGCCTTGAGCGTGGCGCCGGTCGGACGGCCACGCTCGTCGGTGGTGACATCGACGTCGGCCGGGTTGATCCACTGTTTCTTGCCATCACCCAGATCGCGATAGAAGGTCGGGGCGACGACCATGCCCTGCGTCAGCAGGTTGGCGAAGGGCTCATTCAGCTCGAAGCCCTTGAACAGCCCGACATCGCGCATCAGCTTGGTCCAGAAGCGCGAGTAGAGCAGGTGCAGGATGGCGTGCTCGATGCCGCCGATGTACTGGTC
>VFQM010001891.1_pt1 | contig 16981 bp, 19 predicted proteins | sample 3512391 | NCBI WGS metagenome assembly VFQM01 (sample SAMN10412369, study PRJNA504923) | tailings metagenome | isolation source: Replicate 1 from Balatoc abandoned mine | place: Philippines
CCGTCCTTCATCGCTCAGCGGCAACCCCGCAACTCGTGGTTGGCCGGACGCTTACCCCAATCCTGCAGTGAGCCCTAGCGCGGCGTGCGTGATAAGCATGCCGACGATGAACATCGCACCGAAGAGGATCGCCTGTTTCCTCTCGCGGGCTCTGGTGACATAGGCGAGCGAAACCGGAATAGAGGCCAGCGCCACGGGATTGAAGCTGAAGACAAGGCCGGTGAGGAAGCCGACGCCAACGGCGGCTATACCCGCTTGCTCGACCGCCTGCCGGAGAGCATCGGGTTCCATCTCAACTCCCCCTCGTGCTGCGGCGGATAAGCGCATTGCGCAATTGGTGAGCGGTTGGTAACGACGAGAATAGGAGTTCGCCATCCACGGCAAGCGCGGGAAGGGTCAACACACCAAGTTCGACGGCGTAGTTCAGATCTTCAAGGATGTTCAGCTCACGCCACTCAATCCCTGTGATGGTTCTCTCTGCGGTCGCCTTCAGGTCCTCTCGCGCAGCGGCGCATCGACTGCAACCCGGAGAATAGAACAATTCGACTTTCATGATCAGCGCGCCGGCATCGAAATAGTGGCCTGCTCTAACGCGGCGATGATGGTGCACTCCGCCACCGGCCGCTTCTCATTCGCACACTCGGCAATCAATTGATCGAGCGCCTGGGACATCGCCGCCATCACACGAATCTTGTGTTCAATTTGCAATTTTTTCTCGATGGCGCGCGAGCGAACGTCTCCGCAACAAGCCATCTCGCGGCCACGCAAGACGAGGAGCTCGCGTATCTCGGCGAGCGTAAAGCCACAGTGCTGGGCCTGCTTGATGAAGTGAATGCGCCGCGCAGATTCCTTATCGTATACCCGGTATCCGCCTTCGCTCCTATCGGCCGGCTCGATCAAACCTTCCCGTTCGTAGTAACGCAGCGTATCGATGCTAACTTCCGCCAGCGCAGCGAGCTTCCCGATTTTCAGCATACTTGACCTCCGATTCTGAACTCTCAACTCTGGAGTATACTCCAGAGTCAAGCACTTTGTGGCGAAATGTCAGGCTGCTCTAGGATCCGGATCGGGCGTCCGATGTCGCGCCAGAGGCTGATGGAAGCGCTCGGGATGGGATCTCCGAACGGAACAGAGCGAAGGACAACAAGGCGACGGCTAGTTCGACAGCCGCGAACAGTCCGAATGCTGCCCCGAAACCGAAGCGGAGGAGCTCGCCGAAGATGAGACTCCCAAGGCCAAACCCGACGAAAAGCGTAAAGACATTAAGGCCCATCGCCTGCCCGGCCCGCTTTCCGCCGAGCGACGTGACGATTCCCCCAAAAAGCGGCTGCGTCATATCGTAGCCCAAGGACAAGACCATCGCGACGATTGGGGCGAGGACCACCGGGAAACCGAGCAACAGCACCGCCGCTGCGAGAGCACTCAGAACGAGGCCAACAGGGATCAGCCTCGCCCGACCCCAGCGATCCGCTAATCGGCCGATCAGCGGCCCGAACAGGAAGCCCGGCACGCCATAGCCCAGGAGTGTCAAGCCAATGCCGGTCGGCCCGAGCCCGTATCGCTGCTCGAAATATACGCCGAGCCAGGTGAAAACCCCGGAATGGAAAATCGAGTTAACGAAGACATAGCCATAGGTGCGTTGCCCGCGTGACGTCCCCAGCAAGTCTTTGTAGCCTCGAAGGAGATCCCGTAGCGTGCCCGTCACCGGCTGGACAGTGGCAGCGATGGCCCTTCGATAGGGTAGAAGGATGAGGAGCAGTGCTACGCCGGCTGCCCCCACAGCAACGAACAGTCCCTGCCAGCCGACGAAGGGTACGATCATAGCGCCCAGCGGCGAACCGAAGGCCATGCCGCCGGCCATCGCGCCGAACAACCAGCCCAGCGGTCGGCCCCGCTGTTCGTAGGGGTAGAGGCGGCCCACCAACGTCAGTGCCAGAGGCACCACGCCACTCGCGCCTATCCCGGTCGCCGACCGCCACAGTGCAAGTTGCTCAATCGATTGCGCCGTTGCAGTCAACACAGTGAGTACCGCGAAGGCTGCGAGCGAAGCAAACATCACGCGATGAATGCCGAGTCGATCCGCCAGGAGGCCATATGCGAGGGTGGCGACTCCATAGGGGATCAAATATGCTGGTACGATCAAGCCGACCGTCTCGACCGGTGTGCTGAAGACGTTTGATAGCGCCGGGATGATTGGTGCCACCATGTACGCTTGAAAGAAGATGATGAAGGTCGCGGCCGCCATCATCTTGAGGAGCGGCTCGCGCTGGCGCTCCGTGATCACTCCCGACATCGTTTGCTGAACTCCAGTCATGTCATTCCATTCTCAAACCGCTCGCGCTGACGCGGGCACGATCGGGCGCCCGACGCTGCGGATCGCGTCGAAAAAGAGCCGCGGGCTTCCCCACAGCGAGTTGAAGAATATCGCCGTGACGCTCACCGCCATCGCCACCATCGCCCATACCGGGTGGATCAAGCCGGTCGCCGCGAGCGGGATACCTAGGCCGTTGAAGAGGAAGGCCAGCGTGACATTCTGGACCATCTTCCCGTAGCTCCGGCGGCTGATATCGCGAGCCTCAGGTAGCGCGGCCAAACGGTTCGACAGGATGATGATGTCCGCCGCCTCGATCGCGATATCGGTGCCGCCGCCCATGGCGATGCCGATATCGGCTTGCATCAAAGCGGGAGCATCGTTGATGCCATCGCCCACCATCGCCACGCGGGCGTTGGCTTGCAGCTCCCGCATGATTCCTGCTTTGTCTTGCGGTAACACGCCCGCGTGCACCTGGTCGACACCGACCTCACGCCCGACCCGTTGCGCAGCGCGCTCGTTGTCGCCCGTGACCAGGATCGTCTTGAGACCAGCATTGCGCAACGCCGCGACAGTCGAGATGGCGTCAGGTCGAAGCGTATCGCCCAAGGCGACGACACCCAACGCGCGACCGTCTCGGGCGACGGCGATCACGGTTCGTCCTTTGGCTTCGAGAGCTTCAATGCTGTTGTGGAGACGCGCGAGGTCGATGTTTCGGTCGGCGAGGAACCGCGGGCTCCCGACGAGAACCTCACCGGCGTTGATGCGCGCGACGACACCCTTTCCGGGGAACGCCTCGAATGATGCCACATCCGGGGGCGTACCGCCGTGCTCGAATGCTGCCGCGACCACAGCCTGGGCGAGCGGGTGCTCGGAAGACGCCTCAGCGGCAGCGGCAATGGCGAGAAGCTCCGACTCGCTTACCTCGACGGTTTCGATCTCGCGCACGACGGGACGACCCTCGGTAAGCGTGCCCGTCTTGTCGAGCACGATCTGTTTCACCAGTCGGAAGCCCTGAAAGGCTTCGCCCGTCCGCATAAGAATTCCCCGCTCGGCGGCTTGACCGGCGCCACGCACGATCGAAAGGGGCGCTGAGATACCGACGGCGCAGGGGTAACCCATCACAAGGACACTGAGACCGGCGAAGACGGCACGTTCCACGTTGACCTGCCCGGTGCCGAGCCAGGATCCAGCGAGCCAGCCGACAACTGCGAACGCGGCAATCAGAAGGACGGCCGGCGTGTAGACTCGCAGCACGCGGTCGACGAGATGGAGAAGACCAGGCTTCAGCGCCCGCGCGTCCTCGACGTGGCGGATCACCTGATTCAGGAAGCTACCTTCGCCGATCGCCGTGATTTTAACCAGGAGCGTGCCTGTGCCGGTGATCGAGCCACCGATGACTGAATCGCCCTCGACTTTTTCCACCGGAACGGACTCGCCGGTTACCAGCGATTGATCGACACCCGAATGGCCGCCGACCACCGTGCCATCGGCAGGGATGCGCTCACCGGGACGGATCCGCACGAGGTCGCCAGGTCGGACGTCCTCAATCGGCACCTCGACCTCTTGGGTCCCGCGCACGACACGCGCCGTGTCCGGCTGCAGGTCCAAGAGGCGCTTCACCGCCTGGGAACTCCGCGTCTTGACGATCAGCGAGAGCCACTCTGAGAAGATGTGGTAAGTGCCGACCATCACCGAGACGGCAAAAAAGGCAGCTGTTGGATAGCCGGGTCGATCAAGGAAGAGCCCGATGACGCCACCGGTCATTCCCGCGAATGCACCGATTTCGAGTAGCACATGCTGGTTGAGGATGCCGCGCCGAAGCGCTTGGAAGGCCATGTAGAGAATATGCCTGCCGACGCCGAAGACCAGGGCCAAAGCCAAGGCACCAGCGAGCCATGGCGCGATATTGGTCAGATATCCTTGTAGGTTGAGATAGAGCAGGGTCAGCGCCATGACGGCAAGGCCACCGGCGGCGGCGATGGCGGTCCATAGTCCGCTTGACCGCAGGACCAGGAACACAAACCCGCCAAGGCTTAGGCAAACCAGGGCCGGCAGAAAGCCGATCCAGCCCACCGTCGGATCGGCGATAATAGGGATGGAGGCGACGCTCAGGACTACAGCGACCACAAAGCGTCGCGCCTCGCGCACGAGATCTCGCTCTTCCTCTTCGAAGGCTCTGAGCTTTCGAGGGTCGGAGATGGTGTAACCGATATCGCGCAGCGTTTGCAGCAATTGCTCAGGGCGCGCGATAGCTGGATCATACTCGACCAGCGCTTGTTCGTGCGTCAGGCTTACGGCCACCTTGTCGACGCCGGGCATTCGGCCGAGCGCCTTCTCGATCGTACCGGTGCAGAGCGAGCAATGGAGACCACCAATCCGAGCGCGGATCTTCCGGCGATCAGATCGCGTCGAGGGCTCCTCGCTCCATGGCTGGAAGGATGACGGGGCTATTGTCGCAAGGCTCATCGCGATCTCCTCTTCATTGTGCCCATCGGTCACTGTCGTTCCACCACCCGGAAGCCGGGCTTCTGGACCGCGGAGACGAGGCGATCTTCTGTGACTATGTTCGGGTCGTAGAGAATGCGTGCTTGACCATCATCGAACGAGACGGCCACTAGCTGTACGCCGGGTTCACCTTCGACCAGGGTCTTGATAGTGTTGGCACAGCCCGAACAGTTCATGCCTTCGATTTTGAAAATGGCGGTCTTCATCTGTGCTCCTTTCGTGACGACCGAGGTTAAGCGATTAACGCTTCGACTCGCGGCCGCGTCATGCCGGGGTCGCTTGACGCTACCCCCTGGAGTTAACTCCAGAGTCAAGTAGCTTTTTTAGCGACCGCTCGCGCCTGACTGTCCGTGTGGGTTGAGCGTCGCTCTGGGCGGCGAGACCGACTTCAGACCGCAAATTTCAGCTTGGCGCACAAACAAGCATCTCGCGGCCCACGAAAGTCTGAACCGGGCCTCGAAATCGGTGTCGAGCTAAGCTAGGCCCGCGTTTACCCAGCGCAACAGGACAGCTTGGCAACGTCTTTGCCGAACGACAGGGCCGCGAGTTTCAAGCCCTCGACGGTGGTGAGATACGGAAAAATTGTATCGGTAAGATCGTCGACGGTGAGACCTTGCCGGATACCGACCCGGCCGCAGACTTCGATATTCCGCTTGCTCACCAGGTTGGCCGAGTCGAGGGGGCCGGTCGCGTGAGCCTGAGCACGCTGCACAGCGCGAAGGGAAGAGAGTTCGACCCCATCGTGATGTATGGCATGAATGCGAGCGATCTTCCCAGCGAACGCGACAAGAAAAGTGCGATCACTCTTTGTGAGGCCTGCCGCCTGTTTTATGTCGGCGTCACGGGCCCCGTAAAGAACTCAGCCTGATCTTTCAGGAGCATCATCACTCGCCGTGGGGAAGGTGTTCTTTGACAGAAGCTAGGCTTACTCATTGCCGTGACCGCCCACCGGCATCTTCATGCCCTCCATCCCACCCATATTCTTCATCATTTCGTCATGGTCGCCCGGCGCGCTGGCGGCGAGACGCTTGTACTCCTCGGCATTCATGCCCGGCAGCTTGCGGACGAACGCGACCATATCCCAGATCAGCGGATCGGGGTGGGTCTTGCCCCAGGCCGGCATCGCGCTCAGCTTGACCCCGTGCTTGATGATCCAGAATTGCTGGGCGGGCGAATGATTGGCGGTCTTGGCTAGTTCCGGCGCCTGCGGGTAGAGGCCCTGGCTCAACTCGCTACGTTCGACGCCCGGTCCGAGATGGCAGCCCGAGCACATTTCGGTGTAGAGCGCGGCACCCGAGGCGATGCGCTTCGGGCTGGCGAGGTCCGCCGGAACCGCGATGTTGCGCGCGCGGACCGCGATCGAGCGTTCCCGCAGACTGTCGAGCATCGTGTAGACAGGGCGGGTATGGGGATCGTCGGCGGCGATATTATAGGCACCGACGTAGATGAACCCCGCTGCAGTAACGACCAACACGACCGCCGCAATCGCAACAAAGGTCCGGCTCGGAAAGTGGTGCTTAATTCTGGCGCGGTCCATGTCTTTTCCCTTTGTCCCAGCTGTTAGAACCAGAGCCGAACGCCGGCGACGAGGCTCGTTACCGTAGGATCCTCGCCATCCGCGCGGGCGTACCGTGCGGTCTGACCTGTTTTCGCCGCGTAGGAGACGCCGATATACGGCGCGAACTGCCGCGTAATCTCGTAGCGCAGCCTTAGCCCCAGCTCAGCGCTCGACAGGCCAGCGCCGGTGCGCGTCTCGGGCACGTCTTGCGCGGCCAGATTGAGTTCGACTCGCGGCTGCAGAACCACGCGCTGCGTGATGCGCTGATCGTAATAGCCCTCAAGCCGGCCGAGCAGGTCACCCTTGTCGGACAGGAACAGCGCGCCCTCGACCTCGAACCAGTAGGGAGCGAGGCCCTCAAAGCCCACGGTCGCGTAAGTCGTCGGCCGGCCGGGTTCGAAGTCGTGGCGGACGCCGGCCTGCAGGTTGAAGTAGGGGCCGATCGCTCGGCTGTAGAGCGCCTGGATCTCCGCGCCTTCGACCCCTTGCCGGAACGCGCCTTCCCCTTCCGACTTCAGCCACAGCCGATTGATGTCACCGCCAATCCAGGCTTTGCCATCCCAGCGGTAACCATCGCGCCCTTTGCGCGCCTGATACTCGGCGAGGTTGAACATGACCTGATGGTTAGTCTGCCCGCCCTCTTGGCGCATCATGGTGCGGCGCGCTGCTGCCATTTCGGACGCGGGAAACAGCTTCTCCGCATAGTGATCCATCGGCGGGCGCGGCGCCGGCGCATCGCCGGCCGGCAGGTTAGTGCCGGTCTGCGCCATGCCCGGCATCGCCGACATATCGTGGCCAGCCTGCCCGCCAGGCATCTCCATCCCCGGCATCGCCGTGGAGCCCTGCTGCATTCCCGGCATGGCACCGTGGTCCATGCCCTCCATCGTGCCGGGCTGCGCCGGTGCGGTCGGCATTGCCATGGCGCCATGATCCATCCCGGTCATCGGCGGCTGAGCCGAGCCGCCAGACATGCCCGGCATTCCGGGCATGTTATCCATCGACTGTCCGCCGGCCATCGCGGCCGGGTGGCGAGCAGGCGTCGGCCTCCGCGCGTGCGCACGGCGCTGCTGGGCCGGCCGTTTCGCCGCCGGCTTCTTGGCCGGCATTGGCATCGACATTCCGGGCATATTCTGCATCGACTGAGCCTGCGCGGGGGCCGCAACCGTCAGCGCGAGCGTGGAAGTGGCCGCCAGCGCGGCGGCAAGCCGGTTCATGCCGCCTCTCCCTTCGGGCGGACGCTCACGACGCGCATCATTCCGGCGTGCATATGGTAGAGAAGGTGGCAATGGAACGCCCAGTCGCCGACCGCATCGGCGGTAAAGTCCCATGTGACCTTGCCGCCGGGCTGCACGATGACCGTGTGTTTGCGCGGCGCATGATCCCCATGCCCCGTAACCAACTCGAAGAAATGGCCATGAATATGGATCGGATGGCCCATCATGCTGTCATTTATGAGGTTGATCCGAACCCGCTCGCCCTGGATGAACGGGATCGGCTCATGGACATCGGACATTTTCTCGCCATCGAACGACCACATGAAGCGCTCCATGTTGCCAGTGAGATGGATATCCAGGCTGCGGTCTGGCGCGCGCACATCCGGGTTGCGCTCCAGCGCCATCAGATCCTTGTAGACAAGAACCTTATGGCCGACATTTTCGAGGCCCTGGCCGGGTTCGCCGGTACGATCCATCGGCATGGGCGAGATCGTCTGAACCCCAGGCGACCTCTTGACCTGCGGCGCCTTGGAGAAGTCGCGCATGTTCATCGGTCCCATTTCCATGGACCCCATATCCATCCCCGGCATCGCGCCTTGCTGCGGATGATCAGGCACTATGAGAAAATCGGTTTGATACCGCCGGCGCCACGTCGAGACAGCGGCTACCGGGACTATTCGCAGGAAGACGTTCGCCGGCTTTCTTTCGTTGCGAATGCGTGCGATCTCGGATTTCCGATAGAGGAGATTGGGGAATTGCTGTCGCTCTGGACCGATCGCGGCCGCGCCAGCTCGGATGTCAAGGCGCTGGCTCTCACGCGTGCCGAGGAGCTGGGGCGAAAGGCGAGGGTGCTGAAATCGATGCGGGCATCTCTGCTGGATCTCGCACAGAGGTGCCGCGGGGATACGCGCCAAGCTGCCCGATCATCGAATCGCTGGAACGCACGAGTGTCATTTGTGGTGGAGGCCAGCCTTAGGGAGCATTTCCATCGGACATGTGCCGCTGAGCGTCGACGTCAGCCATCGTCAACATTGAGTGTGTCGATGAAGCCTTCGAATAGGCTGATTACGTTCGGTGCAGAAATTGCTTGCTCGAACTCCTGTGGGTGCACGAATTGATCGTTGAACCATGCGAAGCGGCCGCCGTCAAAGCTCTCACGCAGCCAATCTAAAGCAAGCTCGACACCGGACGAGGCAAGGCGGTCGGGATGGACGATGCAGAAGATTTCGCGCCGTAAACGAAGACCGACGTCAAGCGGACGGACGCGACGGCTGACCGCACGGGCATAGGTCGGAAGAATGCCAATCCCGCCGCCGCTCGCAATAGCGCGGAAGTGCGCCGAGCTGCTGTTGGTGCGCAATACGATAAAATCTTCTACTTCACTGGTCCCGAGAATGTAGGGAAGCAGGTGCGAGGCAACCTGGTCGGCCTCCTGCCAGACCAGACGGTGGTTCGGCCATTCGTCCACCGACGTTGGTATGCCCGCTTCACGCAGGTAGCGATCTGATGCGAAGGGCATGAGATGGAGGCAGCCCAGCCTCTCAACGAGCATCCGTTCATCTTGCGGTTGCTCGAGCTGGATCGCGAGATCGCTTTCGCCGCCGGCAACGTCGCTGCGGTTCATGTCACAGATGAGCACGATATCGAGATCAGGATGATGGCTTTGGAACTCGACAAGGCGCGGCATCAGCCAATAGGTTCCTAGACCCTCGGTCACTGCGATGCGCACGCGTTCGCGGCGTGGTGAAACGTCCTCATCGGACTCGAGATTGCTGCGCAGGCGCCGCATTTCCCGTGCGATCGAGAGGAGGCGGTGGCCCGTGGGCGTTAATTTGAGCCCAAGGGGTTCGCGAACGGCGAGGCTTTCGCCGAGTTTGTCCTCGATCCGGGCGATACGCCGCCTGATTGTTCCAATAGAATGGCGTGTCACTGCAGCTCCGGCACGCACGCTGCCGGCTTCGGCGACCTCAAGAAACAGTTCCAGGTCCTGCCAATCGACGCGCTTTAGTTTCTCGGAAAGGGACGCCGGACCTTTTGGCGATGATTGGCGAGTCCGCCGCAGCTCCTCCTTGACGTTGCGGGGCAACATCTTTCGCCCCAACACAGCCTTCTTCTTACTGGGCCCAGTCAATTGCTTGCGCCTCCCCTGGTTCGACGCCGAACTGGCGGTCATGAGAATCGATTTCAACATGGCGGGCAACAAACAAATAGCACCGCAATGGATATTCCTAATTGACGCTCAACTTTGGGTGCGGGGCCTAGGGCAAAAATAGACCCGCCCGGGTGCAAACCGCGCTCGCGGCAAGGGCCATGAACCGCTGTATCTGGGCAACCCTTCAGAAACGAAGGGAATTTTCATGTATCAGGAGACTATCAAGCCAGCGCCCGTCGAAGGCTTGCAGACCATGGCATTTTCGGATCGAGCAATGCGTGTTTGTGCTGCGCGCGGAAGCGAGCCTTCGATCCGCCCGGCAAGCATTCAAGAGGCGATGGACGCGCTCGGGCATGCGCGCACGGCGCTGGGTAACCTCGTCCCCGACGAGACCGCTCTGTTGGCGATCGCGCACAATCCGGAGATCTTCCAGCTTGTCGGCGAGCCAACCAACGGCGCGGGTCAGGCATTTCTTGCCTTCCTGCCGCTTAACGCCGAGGGTGCGCACGCGATTGCCTCGAACAGGTTCAACGGCAGGCAGCCAGACCTCTCCCTCGTATGCAAGCCCGGCGACGCGCCCAGCGCCATCTACATTTGGCTTATATTCGCGCCTTCCGCCCTCGCTTCCACACTCCGCGCGTTGGCGCCATTGCTGGGCCGGTTGGCACCCGGTGGCTGTCCGCTCTTTACGCGCGCGGTGACGGGACACAGCGCCCGACTATTTCCGGCGATGGGGTTCGGTCAGGCTAAGGCGAGCTACCCCAACGCTGCTGACGACTTGCTCGTCCTTCCCACGCGCCCAGCGGCTGTTGCTGTCACGTCGCGTGGCACGATCACGATCCGGATAGCGCGCACAATGGAAGACATCATGAAATGCTTCTCCGTGCGTGCAGCGACCTACATGGCCGAGCAGGAATGCCCGTTCAACGAGGAGTTCGACGGCAACGACTTCTGTGCAACCCATTTCATCGGGGAGATCGACGGAGAGCCGGCCGGCTGCATTCGCGTTCGCTATTTCGCGGGCTTCGTGAAGCTCGAGCGTCTGGCAGTCCGACAGGAGTTTCGCGCCTCGCGTCTGTCGTTCCGACTGGTTCGCGACGCTCTGAGCTATTGCCGGCGCAAGGGTTACGAACGCGCCTATGGGCACTCGCGCAGCGATCTCACGCGCTTCTGGGGCCTTTTCGGCTTCCGGCCGATCGCTGGGCGGACGAATTTCATTTTCTCCGACGTCGAATATGTGGAGCTCGCCGCGGCGCTGCCTGCAGCGGACGATTGCATCGCAATCGGCCAGGACCCTTATGTGTTGATTCGTCCGGAAGGTGATTGGGACCGCCCGGGGCCGCTCGACCGTTCGCGCGATCGTGCTGCCTCGACGCGCCAGGCGCGTATCCGATCGCGGCTGCGCGGATCGGCCCGGTCGAAGCAACATGAGACGGCGGTTGCGGGAGAGGCTTGATGGAAGGCTTCGATCGGAAAAGCAGAAATCTCGCACCGCTCGAGGGAACGGGAGATATGTCGCTTGGCGGAACGGTCGTATCCGACGCGAAGCCTGCGCCTCCACCGGGCGCTGAACTCGCTGCCTGGCTCCTCATGGCACGGCGTCTGAGGGAGGAGGTTCTCGGCGCCAAACTTTTCTCCGATCCGGCCTGGGATATTCTTCTCGACATCTACGCGGCCGAGGCACGCGGCGAGCGGATCCAGATCAGCAGCCTCGCTCCAATGAGCGGTGTGCCCTCAAGCACCGCCCGGCGTTGGGCGCACAGATTAGAGGTGCTCGGCCTGCTTGAGCGCGATCGCGATGCGCGTGATCAGCGGCTGAGCTATATTCGCTTGAGCCAGTATGGACGCGACCGGATCATGCTCTTCATCGAGCGCCTCATCGCTAAAGGATCGCCTCCACCGATCGTCCGCTAGGATCTCCGATGGGTTGGGTAGCGCCGGGAGAGAATCTTGGGATACAGCGACACCCTTCGCGGTCGCCGCTGTCCTGCCGTCAGGGGCGGAAGACGCCCTGTTTGAGAGCCCTGGCTTGCGCGAAGCTCGCGCTTCGCGCGCTGCACGGCCCGTTCAATTGATGCGGCACATTCGCCGTCGCCCATGTCCAGGGCGTCGAGAAGCTCCAGCGCCTCGTCGAGCCTACGGGCAATTGCCACGAGGGCCTGCTGCAAGTCCCTGTCGCGTTTGATGGAGTGGATCTCCCCATGCGATGTCAACCGTGAGGTCGCCGACCACGCCCCCGATGCCCCCGCGCGTCGCGCGGGAGCCGGGGCTGGTAACATGCAAACAGACATGCGCCTGCGCTTTTAGCCGCAAGCGACCTGGACATATGCACAGGCACCCCGGCGGATAGCTCCACCGAGGACATCGCTGTTTGCGGGATTACCAGTCCCGGCGTTGCAGGCGTTGCAACGCGAAAGCGGGACTATCATGGCCGGCCGCCCGCGCCAAGGCGAGAGACGAGGCGAACAGCCGGCAGCGGAATGGCATTCGCATGTTCGTCAGCGAAGCAATGCGTTGGCAACCTCGCCATAGCTTCGCGGATGGACACCGTCGTTCGTGCGGAACCGGCCGAGATCGAGCGCCTCGTCGCCGAACCTTGCGGCGACGGCGCGAACGATCCGCGCACGGTCTCTTCCGTAGGGCAGGAGCCAGATCGCGCGGCGGGTGTTTAGCCTGAGGCGGATCGTCTGCAGATTTGCGGCGAGGGCAGGGCTTGCTGCATCATTGGCACCGATTGAGATGATTGCCGCGCCCAGCGCCCGACCGGGTAGTGGCCAGCGCAAAATTTCGGATGAACCTGCACCTGCCGCGGCGCGCACTTCGCATTGAGACGAATAAATGGCGTTGACCGCCCTTGCCGTGCCGAGACCGATGCTATCGCCGAGAAAGAAGCATTCGAACATGGCTCTGCTCCGATTTGGTGGACGGGCTGCCGTGCGGGTTCTCGCTGCTCATAGATCGAACCCCGCCGCAAGGCGATCGGCGAGCCTTGCTGGGGCAATGTCCCCTGGAGTGAGCGTTACGATCGAAGCGATTTCCTTCATCCGGTCGCGCCTCTGCACCGCCGCATGTGCTTCCGTCTCGCTTCTGTCGGCAACGACTTCGACCACGACCTGGCGGCATTCCCCTGTCACTCGTGAGCGTGCTTCGATCAGAACGGAGGGACGGCAGGGACCAAGAGGGGTCAGAAGGTCGAAGACCGGTTTATGAATGCAAAGATCGATCCCGCGCCGTTCGAACGGACCTCGAATATCGATCAGCGCGCGCAGCGCCTCGCGCTCGAAGGCGGTTTCCACGGGCATGAAGCGATGGCCTGTCAAGATGGGCTGGGCGTACCCGCGAAGCGGTGCGTAGCCATGTGCATCTGGAAATTGCCCGACGACAACAAGGACGAGATAAGGGCCGTCGAGCCTGTTGTCCCTGGTCGATGGCAATTGTACACGGTTCGCCAGCATTACCGGGTCGCCGTCGGCAACATAAACGGCCGAGCCCCGGACATGATGGGCAAACAGGGCGAGAAAAGCCTGCGGCGCATGGCCCGGCGGCCAATGCTCGGCAAGGGCGCGCAAACTTCCATAGACCCGGCGGCTGCGCAGCGCCTGTGGGTGGGTCCAAAAGGCGCGCGCGAGCTCAATGCCTGGCGCAAGCGCGATGGCGCCCGTTACCGATGTCAGGGATCTGAACTCGTCGCGGATCGAGCGTTGCGTGCTGTCCTCGCTCAGCGGCGGGCAGCGATTCAGTCCGGCAACATCGATCAACCGCCACAGCAGGCGCGCAAGCCGCGGAACTGACGCCTGACGGGTCCTGTCATCACTCGCTTCCGCATCGGGACGCTGCGCCAGCTTTTCGGGTGCAGGCCGGAGGACCTCAAAGAAGCCGGTCGGCGGATCGGTCGGGCTGTGCTGCCCACGCACCTCGCTGATCCGGTTGGTCGCCTGCTCGCGGAAAAAGGGACAGTGGGGATGATGCTCCGGCCGATCGCTGCCGGTGAGGCGCCGCAGGTAATATGTTTCGGCCTCCGACAGAAAGGCGGGGGTCAGAATCGGCGGCGCTTCGTCAGCCGGCAAACAGTCGCAGGCGATCCACTTGCGCCCGATCCGCGCTTGCTGGACGAGAACGATCCCAGCCTCTTCGTCGGCACGCGAGCCGTGGCCGACATACCAGCTCACGAGCGCCTCGCGCACCGGGGAAGGGAGGGCAATTCGGTGCGCTGAGCGCCCCTCGCCGCCGCGATCGATCAGCCACATCGGCGAACTACCAACGCTTCTCGGTCGTCTGATTCGGCCTGGCCGCACGGATTGACAGCGCGGCGCGGGCAATCTCCACTTTTCGCACGGTAACAACGGAGACTGCGATGCGAGCAATAGTGATCGGTTCGAGCGTTGTACTCACGGTTTTGGCGACGGCTGCGAACGCAGCCCCACCAAAGCCCCAGGAACATCGCCGCGCAGAGTTGATCAGCATGGGGCAAACGCCGACGGCCGCCCCCGAGACTCGCGACCCAACGAGGGATGAAGCATCGCGAGCCACGTACCCGGCTGAGTCCGGATTTACCGTGCATGATCTTCGCCGGCAGTGGGTTGCGTTCCAGATGGCGCATAGCTTTGGGCAGTCGCAATCTGCGCCTGCTGGGTCCGACGAGCAGGATCCCTTTGCGCCGATCGAGCGAGCTGGAGATGTCGTTGAAGAAGTCCCGCAGGCGGCAAGGCTGTCTGCTCCTGCGTGGATGCGCGGTTCCGCTACCACGATAGTTCCGGCCTATCAGCCGGGTTGCGCGCCGCTGGCGTATCGGCCGACCGGCTTCCTGCGATGGGATGCCGAACAGCGGCGGGCAGGCTATTACGCGATGATGAGCAGCATAGCCTGCGAGCATGGGCTTCCCGTCGGCCTTTTTGACGCGATGATCATCCATGAAAGCCGGTATCGGCCTGATGCGGTTTCGCTCAAGAATGCATTCGGTTTGACCCAGCTCATGCCTGGCACCGCGGCTGCGCTTGGCGTCAATCGCTACAGCATCGAAGGAAATTTGCGGGGCGGGGCGCGCTATTTGCGGCAGCAACTCGATCGCTTCGGGCAGTACCATCTGGCGCTCGCGGCCTACAATGCCGGACCTGGGCGGGTACGGGAGGGGCGTATGCCCGCGATCGCCGAGACCCGCGCCTATGTCGACAATGTGCTGACCAACTGGTCGAGGCTGAGTGGTTTCGCCCGTCAGGCAAGCGATGATACGCTGCCGTCGCGGCGGGCGTCCGTCTCTATCTTCTAATGGGATAGGAGCGGTCACGGCACCCCGCCACGCCATGCTGAGGGGCTCCGTTTTAGAAATGGAACTCATCACTTTGGGCGAGGCGCGCGCGCCGCTCGGTCACAGCCAATACTTCGTCCGCGACACGCTTGATCACAGCTTTCTGCAGCGGCAGAGCCCACTCCTTGCGCACCTCGGAGCCGTCAAGCCCATCCAGAGCATCAAGCACTTCGATGAGTTTCCTGGGCAACGAGACAAAGAATTCGCATAACATCGTGATGAGCGCCGCATGACGCTCATCGCTTGTCATCTCTGCGTGCGGGAAGGTTTCGAGGTGGATGAAGGCCTGCACGATATTCGTGCCGAGCGCGTGCAGGATCGTCTCGAATTCGCCCACCGTCATCTGGGCACGTTTGGCCGGATCGCGGTGGAGAAGAACCCCCAGTCGGCTTTTGCTGATGCCGGTCCTGCCGGCGAGCTTTCGTTGAGCGGTATCGGTCTCGGCCATCGTGCGCAGGATGAGCGGAACATAGTCGCGCTTTCCAGCGGGATCGCCCAGCCCATTCACGGCCTAAGCCCCAACCTTGGGAAAAGATGACATGCTGCCCCCTCCGTCGTCCACCGGACGGCGCCAGAGGATCATGGCGAAACGATCATTGCAACATTGGTTGGGGCCAGAGTGAGCAGCATTCCTGCTACCCGTCGGCAGAGTGGCCGGGGCTAATGACGCGAACCGCCACCTGAGGCAGGGATAGCTGGCGTCGTTTCGATATCAAGAACTTGCAATACCTTTGCGGCCTTCTGCTCCACGACATAGTCGAACAGGAGAAGGGAGAGTGCATCCTCAAGCGCAAGCGCCGTGCCGAGCTTTTGGCTGAACGCCGCCTGCAGTGCCTCAAGGTGATCGAGGCACCGTGCGGCAAGGTCGAGTTCGAGGGCGATCTCACCTGGCCCGGGCACGATGCCGAGATGCTCGCCGAGCGTGGCAACCGCATGACCGTGAAGGTGTGTCTCCTCGAACGCCCAAAATTCGATAAGTTTTGCAAGTGTTTGATGCGCGAAGGTAGCGTTCGAATGAAGGCGTAGGCTCTCAGTCGTGAGCCGGAACAAATCCTCCGATATCCGAAGCCGACAGCCTCGCGCTACGGTGCTGGTGTTGACCACGTGGTGCTTGCCCCTTCTTCTCACGGTTTGAGGATAATGGTCGGCCGACGCGCGCCCATTGTGACCGTCAAAGGTTGAGATTTCGCGAGTCTTCCCGGTGCGAATCTAACTTGCGTACGCCCTGTCCGCAATTGCGGGGCAGCGTGCCCCGCACGGCCGGGCGTCGCGCCCTTAATCACGGGGCAGTCTGTCCCGTACATCGAGGCAAACCGCCCGACCCTGGGGGCATCACCTCAAATTCCAGAAATATTTTTGGGCGATTCGAGAAGATTCGCCGCGGCTCGCTTGCCGCGGGGTCGGGCGATTGGTCCCCTCATTCTTGGGCGCAGTTCGATCGCGTCTCCTGAAGTGAAGGAAACACCAACATGCAGTCTGTCCTCAAGTACAGCGGTCGCGCGGAGCTGGCGGCCTTCGCCCTCATCGCATTGGCGTTCGCGCTGTTCATCTTCGCGGGGCCGGCCTTCGCCGGCGCCGATACCACGTTCGACACGGCCCTCACGAAATTCACTGACTTCCTCGAGGGCTCGGGCGGCAAGATCATCACGGTTCTGTCGCTCGCGGGCGGCATCGTGGCGCTGGCCTCGGGCCGCTTCTCGATGGGCCAAATCGCGATACCGGTCGGCGTCGGCGTCGGCGCGGGCACCGGTATCCCGATCGTCACCTCCACCGTCACCGCAACGATCTGAACAGGCCAACGGCGGTCCGGAATAGCAGATCCGGTCGGCCCGCGGGGAGGGTGGTGCAATGGCCACAGACAAGTACGTCATTCCGTCTCATCTAGACGACCCGGAGCTAAGCGGGCTGTGGACGCTGGATGAATTCCTGGCAA
>VFQM010001892.1_pt1 | contig 16979 bp, 20 predicted proteins | sample 3512391 | NCBI WGS metagenome assembly VFQM01 (sample SAMN10412369, study PRJNA504923) | tailings metagenome | isolation source: Replicate 1 from Balatoc abandoned mine | place: Philippines
CGCTACTGATAGTGGACGCGCGGGCCGGATTCAAACCGGCGTGGATCGGTTTTGCAGACCGAAGCATCGTCTCTCTGCCACCGCGCGAAGTTATGGTGCCCATGGTCCAGAATCGAACTGACGACCCCCGGCTTACAAGGACGGTGCTCTACCACTGAGCTACACGGGCGAATAGATGGTGGGCCCTGCCGGGCTTGAACCGGCGACCCGCCGATTATGAGTCGGCCGCTCTAACCATCTGAGCTAAGGGCCCGGAACGATGAAACTGGTTGCGATGGGCAGGATTGAACTGCCGACCTGCGGGTTATGAATCCGCCGCTCTAACCAACTAAGCTACATCGCAAACAAACTGGCTCCCCAAAAACGAGTTGAACGCTTCGTTGCCGGCTTAGAAGGCCAGCCGCCCGCCGCGGGTTGGGGAAAAACGATGGTCGGCGAAGCCGGCATCGAACCGGCATGGCCATGTGGCCGGCGGCTTTTGAGGCCGCTGCGTCTACCGATTCCGCCATTCGCCGACAGGGACTCAGTGTGTTCTGGTACGCCCGGTCCGCCTCGAACGGACACGCCTTGCGGCACTAGCATCTGAAACTAGCGCGTCTTCCTATTCCGCCACGGGCGCGTTGAAAAATGGTGCCCAGATCGAGACTTGAACTCGAACAGCCGATGGCCGCTACCCCCTCAAGGTAGTGCGTCTACCGATTCCGCCATCTGGGCATAGTGTTTGTTGGCCTCCTCGACACGGATCGAACGTGCGGCCTCCGGGATAGGAGCCCGGCGCTCTTCCGGCTGAGCTACGAGGAGAAAGGAGAAAACTGGCGCCGACGAAGGGAATCGAACCCTCATGGTACGGATAGACAATCCGCTGGCCTGCCAATGGCCCACGTCGGCGTTGAAAGTGGTGCACCGTGAGAATTTCGAAATCCGACATCCCACTTGTAAGGAGGGCGCTCTGCCTCTGAGCTAACGGTGCATGACGATGACGAACAGAGCGTACCGCGCGCATAATCAATCTCTCTATCAAACTGAGATTGCCAAATGCCCAACATCGCTACCGTTTTGAAGGATGAAATTGCTCGCATCTCTCGACGCGAAGTCCGGATCGAAACGGAAAAACTGAAGAAGGCGTCGTCTCAATATCGAACACAGATCGCCGACCTGAAGCGGCAAGTGGCAAGCCTGCAGGCGGAACTTTCGCGCATGACGAAAGCGGCGGCAAAGCCTCCCGTGGCGACGGCTCCAGAAATCGACACCGCCAAGGTTCGCTGGAGCCCAGCGAAGTTCAAGGCACATCGGACGCGCCTCGATCTGTCGGCCGAGAAGTTCGGCAAGCTCTTTGGGGTTTCCGGACAGACGATTTACAACTGGGAAGGCGGCACCCGCCCGGGTGACGAATACCTGCCGGCGATCGCACACCTTCGCAAACTCACCAAACGCCAGGCGCACCTGATTGTCGCTGAAGCCAAATGATCTGGCGGAAGGTACAGGGATCGAACCTGTGCGCCCGTTTCCGGACGGCGGTTTAGCAAACCGGTGCCTTGCCACTCGGCCAACCTTCCTGATTGGTGAGAACGGACAGGACTGAAGGGTTGCGCCCTCTGCACCTGTTTTCGAGCTTGCCTTCAAAGGCGCACAGAACCAGACGTCGCCCCTGACCCCTGCACTCGACACCCCAACGCGACCGCGATCAGGGTGGGCGCTCATGCCGCCATGCCGTTCGAAAATGGCCCCGTGAGAAGGATTCGAACCTCCGACCGCTCGGTTCGTAGCCGAGGACTCTTCCGGACTGAGCTATCACGGGGATGGCGGAAGGAGAGTGATTCGAACACTCGCGCCCTTGCGGGCCATCTGCTTTCGAGGCAGCGCCGTTTGACCGACTCCGGCATCCTTCCATTGAAATTGGCGTCCCGCGAGAGAATCGAACTCCCACCAGGAGATTTGGAGGCTCCTGTGCTGCCACTACACCAGCGGGACATGGAATTTGGTGGTCGAGGCTGGGATCGAACCAGCGGCCAACGCCTTATCAAGACGCTGCTCTACCTCTGAGCTACACGACCGTGCCTTAGATTAAATCCGTCGGCCGGGCGTCGAACCCGGCATCTGCTACTCGGTGCTGCCTCGCCAGATCGCATCCGTCGACTTGATCTGCGCCGTATCGAACGGCCTACCCTTTTGCGTCCTAGCCACTTAGACGACGACGGCAACCGTACCGCATCCGTCGACGCAGCCGGTTAGTTCTGGCGGAAAGGCAGGGATTCGAACCCTGGTGGCGTTACCGCCCATCACGTTTCCAACGTGCGCCGATAGTCCTCTCCGGCACCTTTCCATGTTGCGTTGCCCGTGCGTGGCCACTGTCTTTCATCCGGGAGCCATCCGGATACCGACAGCGCGGATTTCTCCCCTGCACGGTGGGGTTGGCCTGGCTGGGCCGATCTTTCGTTGCCGCAAACTCTGGAGGAAGACGGCTGGTGCCGACCCGCAACCGGTTCCCCGATCCAACCGCTTTCAAGGCGGCGCCCGGCGCCGGCCGGGATCGTCTTCCAGTAATGGTCGGTCCGGGGTGAATCGAACACCCGACTTTCCGCTCCCAAAGCGGATGACATGCCACTTGCCTACGGACCGTGTGTGGTGGTGGAGGCCGGGGGTGTCGAGCCCCACTAGACAAGATCCTTGCAAGGGATCTCCGCAGCCCGCTGCTGCCCCCGTTGATCTATGTGATTCCTCTTTGCTGTGCGCCTTGGGATCGAACCAAGCTCGTTTCCGGTTAACAGCCGGACGCATACACCCTGCACGCTCGCGCACAGCAAAGAAGAAATGGTGGGAGCACTGGGGATCGAACCCAGGCCTGGCACCTTAAAAGGGTGCTGCGCTACCGCTACGCCATACTCCCGTTGAGTTTTCACGTTCACCGCCCGCCGCATCGCTTTCTCAGATTTGCCGTGCGCTCCCGCCTTTTTGAACTTGGCCGCCGCGACGAAGGGGTTGCGCGGGGCCGGTCGTTTTCGATCCATGATCGTCTCCTGTGCTCAGTCTGCTGTGTTGAGATCGGCGAGGCTTGCGGCCTGCCGGCGAATCTTGCCGAACCCGGCGTGGCCGAGCGCCTTGTGTTTTGCCCATCCATTCATCTTGTTGGGTTTGCACATGAGGCACCCGGCCCGGCCGTTCTTCGGTTTGCCACGTTTATGATGCAAGTCGCCCTCCTTCCAGAAGTCGTTGTTGAGCGGCCTGCAGCATCCGGGAAGCCACTGCATGCAGCCACTGATCGCCACGGGTGAGCACCACCAGCAGCGCTTTTTTCTCCGCCAGATAGACCCGGGCGAAGTGCGGGTCGTGCCGGACAATTGACGACGTGTTGTCGATGAGATCGGCCAGCTTGATCGTCTGCGCCAGCGCCGGCGCACGCTCAAGACGTTCGCAATCTTCGGCCTTGCGCTGCGCCCGGTTTCCCTTGCGCCCGTCCGGGTCCGTCAGCCAGAACACGAGATCCGCCACGGACACGCCGAACTCTCGCTCGACGTCATTAAGCGTCACGACGGTATCCTCGACCGTGTCGTGCAGGTGGGCTGCAGCAACTGCGATCGGCGATTTCGTTGCTCTCGCGACGATGTTTGCCACTGCACGGGTATGGCGCACATAAGCCTCGCCGGTGTATTTGCGGACCTGATCAGCATGCGCGACTTCGGCGAAATGCCGGGCATGGGCGATGATTTCAGCGTGCATGGCATCCTCCTGTTTGCGAAGTCATGGAATAGTTGCCGGTTCCCCGCCGGCGGCAGCGTCACGCTCGATCTCGCGGTCTTGCTGCGGGTTGCCCGGCCCCTCCAGCAGTGTGCTGGTCACGACCGGGCGGCATGCATTGCACACCGGAATCTGGTGCCGTCGGCAGGGATCGAACCTGCGACGCCCGCGTTTTCAACACGGCGCTCTACCGACTGAGCTACAGCGGCAAAATGGAGCGGGCGACGAGAATCGAACTCGCCTGTTCCGGCTTGGAAGGCCAGACGTACTCCCTTGACCACCCGCAAAACTGGTTGGTAGACCGTGCGGGATTCGAACCCGGCCTCGCCACCTTGAAAGGGTGGTGACCTCACCAGAAGTCCAACGGTCCATTCCATTGCGAAGCCGACTTCGTGCCGTTCCCCCGCCAAGAGGCTGACGGCGTTCCGATTTGGCGACCGGGGACGGCAATCCTGATCCGGCGCGCCCTTGACGCATACGCTTTCGCCGTGCCTGCAGCGAAAGACGAAGATGACTTCGCAATGGAGCGGCAGAAGAGCCTCGAACTCTCGACCTCAACCTTGGCAAGGTTGCGCTCTACCAACTGAGCTACTGCCGCAATGACCAGGCATCCTGCCGGGCGTGTTGCCTCACCTGCGAACCCCATTGTCCGCAGTGGACACCGCCGGCACGCTCCAACATCGAGCGCTCTCGTTCGAGATCCCCGCGCGCCAACCGCGGCAGGAGCCTGACCAAACCACATTCCGAATTGTCAAAGAGCTTGCCGGCTACCCGGCGCCAACTTCCCAGAAGGAAGTGGCTGATGTTGCTGGTGGATGCGGAAGGAATTGAACCTTCACCCCGTCTAGCGGACTCCAGATTTACAGTCTGGGGCGACCTAAGCCAGTATTCGCCTCGCATCCATATTCGCGGACTCCAAAAGCAAGAAGCCCGGACTGCTTTCGCTGGTCCGGGCTTCCCTGTGGATGCCTCAATCTTTCGATTGTGGAGGTGGTCTTATCCCCCCCCCGGACCTTGCCTGCGATCGCTCTCCCATCCGTAACCAAACGGCAAGGGGTTTGCTGGGCAAGCAAAGGACAGATTCGACTTTGCTGTCGAACGAATGGATGCAATATGGCCTGACGACAAAAGTCGCCCGGTCACTTGCTGCATCGATATCGTTCTGTTCGTCATCGTCGTACAGTCCTGAAAAATGTTTGGTTGCGGGAGAAGGAATCGAACCTTCGTGGCATTGGGATATGAACCCAAGCCGCCTACCAGCAGACTTCCCGCCGCTATGGATTTCACTCTACCGGGGAAACTTGGCATGCACAAGGATTATTTTAACGTTTAGCGTAAAAAAGTTACGATTCCCGTTGTATTTTTACGACAGACGTAAAACAGGCTATACTTATCGCACCCAACCCTAACCCCTTTGCCAAGTGAAGACAGCCCCCTGGGTGGCCGCCGCGCCAAAGACAAAAGCGCCCAAGCCAGCAAAAACCCAAAAGCCAGCGGTTCAAATCCGCAAAGTTGATTTCCATATCCGCGACATGATGGCGAGGCGCGGCATTAAGACCATCACCGAACTCAGCAGGCGCCTGGCTGTAATCGGCATCAAGATCGCCAACCCAAACCTCGGAAAGCTGGTCGACGGGAAAAGTACCTACTGGAGTCAGGAAACGCTAGTGGGGCTTATGACGGTGCTTGACTGCGAACTGTCGGATCTCGTGCGGTAAGCAAAAGTGAAGGTGTCGGTAAACGACAAACCGCCTAACGACGGAATTCCGTCAAGGCGGTCCAGGTATTAGCGATGGGATGCGCGGAGGTTCGTGCATGCATCCCTGCACACATTCAACGCACGGCTATAGCCGAAATCTCAACCAGTGCATCACGTGGAATTTTGGCCGCTTGAATGGTCGCACGCGCCGGCGCCGTACCAGTAAAGACGGTGCCGTAGATCTTATTCATGGCGGCGAAATCATTGAGGTCACGCAGATAAACGGTTGTGCTGACCACGTTGGCGGGAGTCATGCCGTTTGCAGCAAGAACCGCGGCCAAGTTGTCGAGTACCCGCTTCGTTTGGTCCTCAATCGTTGTGCCGGACATCTGGCCAGACTTCGGATCGAGCGCGATCTGCCCGGAAAGATAGAGCGTGTTGCCAGCCTTGATCGCCTGCGAATAGGGGCCAATCGCAGCCGGAGCGTCCGGCGTGCTGATCGCCGAAATCGAGTCAGCAGCAACGAGGGAAGATGCGAAGGAAAGGCCGGCGGCCACCGCGAGCGAAATCAGTTTTTTCTTCATTTTATGGGTCGTCTGAATGTGAGTTATAAGGGATGACGCATGCATCACCTCGCATTCTGCTATATCAAGCTGGATCAAGCAACCACGCGGCTTACAGCCATGCGGAGACATGCAATAAACGATCAGTTCGGAATCAGCAGGTGAAGGATGGGTACGACAACACCAAGGCTCCAGGCAATCCATCGCAGACCGCCAAAATCTCCGGGGTTGGCACCACCAGGCGGGTCTGCCCCTTCGGCGCCCAGCAGTTTTTCCCTGAGTAATAGAAGGTCCGGCCAGCGCCGGAGAGGCTCCCTTGTCCAAGCGTGTCGACCTCAAACCGTCCCTTGCCGACGCGCACTACCGTGGCCCTGGCGTACTGGAGAAACCCTCCCTGACTATTACGGACGACCACCTCAGTACCAACTGCTACATTGGCTTTCATCCACTCCTTGATACTGCTCTCGGTTTGCCCATGACAGGGCGGCGTTTGGGTGTCAGACGTCATGGCATGCTCGGATGTTTCGGGGCCGGTATTATTCCAGTTTTCACAATGACCACAAGATAGAATCCCGACGATGAGCAAATACTTCATCGCGTATGCCTACTTCGCCAGCGGCGGGGCACAAGGATTTGGCAATATTGAGGTCGATCGTGCATATCCGATCGCCAGCACAGCTGACATTACGGAACTGACCGACGCTATTACTGACGCCGTGCGCAGGGAAATGCGCGTGCCAACGGTCAATATCGTGATCCTGAATTTTCGGGAGTTCGAGCCAGATATCGAGCGCCAGAATTACGGGGCGGACAGCAAGGATAATGTTGTCAGCATTCGGCCGAAATCATGAGGTCTGTGGCCAACCTCCTGCTTCGGGTCGCGATGGCAGCGCTGCTGGCGCTTATGATCACGCCATTGGCCAACAATATCAGCGGTTCCGCAGTGACCGAAGCGCTTGCGGCCTATCCAGTGCCGGCAGCAGCAGAGGCGGAGGACAAACTGGCCAGCCTCGCGAAACAGTACGGTATCGAGAAACCAACGCTCCGCTTCGTAGAATCGAAGGTGGCCGGTAACACCTCCGCCGAAAAAGTCGGGCCTGAAAATGGGGCTGTCGTCATTCGGCTTGGCTCCCCGCTGCAACGCCCCGCGTACCAGGAGAACCCGGAGTTTCTAAAGGCCGTTGTGTCGCACGAATTCGGGCACGCCGTCATGATCGCGCGGAATGATGACTTTCCTGCAGCCTCCATCATTGGCATGTACGGCATTGGGCTATTCATCCTCCTCCTCGTCTTCCCAACAAAGCGCGGCCTCTTGATCGGCAGCGCTGGATTCACGGCCCTGCTCGCTGGGATGACCATGTTCCCCCGCTGGGAAGTGATCAACAACGCATACCTGGCGTTGATGTTCGGCATGCCGGTGGCAGCCTGCACCGTCTGGCTGGGGAAAATCCGCATCGGGTTACCCCCGCGCCTGGTGGCCCATCTCCCCACGACACGCAATCTGGCGCTGGCGTCCCTCCTAGCGGCCCCGGTGTTTCTGACCTCATCATGGGCTGTCGGCAGCATGAACGCCGAGCGAGAGCTTCGCGCGGACGTTATTGGAGCGTGCGCCACCTCCCCTTCCTCCATGAAGCGGGCATTGCTCAGTCTGAACGACAAGCCACCGTCGACATGGAACGAGGCATTTGATCACTTCCACCCGCCAATGAGTCTTCGCATGGCCGTGCTTGATGCCCTCCAGGACGCGCCAGTCATGGCATTAGGATGCGCTGCGGTACGCGAAGGTGGTCGGCGGCTATATCTCGCCGGACATCGCGTCCAGTGACCATGTCGCTCCTTCGCACCTTGGCCTTCATTGCCGGCCTCTGCGCCCTGCCGGCCGCGGCCGACGTGAAAGCATATCCCTTCAGGATGGATACACGTCAGGAAGGGCGCGAATATACCCTCGTCGCAGTCAATGACGGCCCTGCCAGAATTACCCTGTCAGCATCGATCAAGGGCGAGAATGTCGCCTCAAACCGCAACTGGCCTTTGGTGGTTGTAGTGCGCCCACACTCGACACAGGAGATCGCGCGCGTCTATGCCGCAACGCCAGGACTCTCCTTCCGCTTTAACACGCGCTACAGCCACCACTACGGCGATGCCCTGACGGCACCAGACGCTTCGGTAGCCTACCGCGTCCCCTTCGCCGATGGACAGCAGTTTCAGGTGGGCCAGGCCTTCGGCGGTGAGATCACTACGCACACGGAGCCGGACAGCCAGTACGCAGTCGATATCACCATACCGGAAGGGACACCCATCGTCGCAGCAAGATCCGGAACCGTGATTGAGACAGTTGATGGGTTTGTCGAGGGGGGGAGACATTCCGATCTGCTGAAGAAGGCAAACTCTATCTCTATCCAGCATGCAGACGGTTCAACCGCTGCCTACGTCCACCTCATGCCGAACGGCATCCTGGTCCGACCAGGGCAGACTGTTCAAACCGGGCAAACGATTGGCTATTCGGGGAACACCGGCTACAGTTCAGGCCCCCACCTGCACTTTGCTGTTTCCAAGGCGGTCGTCGCTCCCGACGGTACCGTCACCAACGTCTCAATCCCCGTTCTCTTCCAGGCGTTCAATCCGCCAGTGCGCTTCGCCGCGCAGCAAAACATGCTCCTGGCCGCCAACTACGCGACGCCGGGCATTCCGGCGAGCGCACCGGCAGTACGCCCGGCTCCCGTCGCCGTGGCACCGTCGCCGCGTCCTGCTCCAGGCGTGTCAGCGGCCACCGGGAATGTGCCAACCATCCCCGAAATCGAGATCAACCCCGAAGCGGTCCGCAAAGCTCGACAATGGCTGGATGAGATTCAGGCGAAAACTGGATACCCGTGGTGGATGTGGCTCTGCTCGATCATCGCCGGCATTCTGTTGCTCCGCCTGGCTGCTACGTTTAGGGAAACCGGCCCGCTAAAGCGGCAGGAACCGACCTTGGGCTGGCACGATCACACGAGCACCCCGGAGGCCTCCGGTCGCAAGCGCAGCAAGTAAGCCCAACGCCGCCGCTTGAGCAAGCGCAGGACTTTGCCACGATTCGTGGCTCGGCGATCGGCGAGAGCGCCTAGTGGCTGTGCGTCGCCGCGCCGTCCGGCGGCGACTGCGGAACTTCCTCGCTGGCCGCTTCCGCTCCAGCCTCTATGGCCGCCATCGCGCGCGCATTGTCACGGCGCAGCAGCTCGTCACGCATGTCTTCCGGAAACAGCATCATTGCCGCATCCCGCGCCCACGCGTATCCGAGATGGTCGAAGGCGATCAGGCGCTGCCAGGGCGTCAGGGTGCGCTTCCCTTTCCCGAAATCCTTCTCTTCCGCCAACTCCTTCGCATAGTGGCTGCGAATCTCCGAGAGAACGGATCGGTGGATGTGGAGATATGCGCAAACGTCCTTGTCGTTCTTGATGCCGAACTTGTCCTTCACGCGGTCGATGAGCGCAATGTCGCGCTCCAGCTCGGTGGAATCGAAAACGGTGAACAGGGGGTCTTTTTTACTCTTGGCCATGTGTGTTGTCTCGTCGTCTCGTCGTTAAGTTCGCATATTGCGTATTGCCAAAAAGGAGTCTATCATAGTTCGCAGATTGCGAATTTCTACTGTTTTCCAGTTTGCAATCCCGATTATTCTTGGCAGAAGAAATCGAACTTTAAGCCGGCCATTGAGCCGGCTTTTTTTCGCTCTCGACGAAGGTAAAAGCGGGGCACAACCTCCCAAGCCGTGCCCCGCCCACTGCCAAGGACCAAGGAATTCAATTGAGGGAACGGCCGCCATGATTGGTCATGCCAGACTCTCGGACCGAGTGCACCATGTCTTTGCCGAGGGCAATCGCAAAGTGCCGAATGCCGCTGCCCATCTCCTGGCCGATCTCGCGGCCCAGGCGCTTCAATTCAGGGTCTTCGTATGCCAGACCTGCGATTCCGTGCTGTTCAACCTGCTCGGCAACCTTCACGGCATAGCTGGGAATCTGACGGAACGACCGGTCGAGCTGGCGAATCCCGGCGTCGACATCCTGGTCGATCCCAGCATTGCTGGATACGGTCATGCCGAGCGGGGGGCCATATCCACCGATCGGCGCAATGCGCTCAATCGCGGCGGATGCCTGCTGATCAGGTTGGTAGGGGGAGCCGTCCTCATGCTGCAGGCCGGTGAGGCCAAATTCTGCCAATACGGCACCCAGCATCAGGGTTGTCAGTGCGCCTTTCATGATCATCTCCTTTGCTTGAGAGGACCACTCCGGGGTAGGTGGTTGCTAGATCTTCAGCAGCCCCGCTGCCTCGACGATGGTCGAGACCGGTGGTTTTGCGTCCCAGCCTCACGACTGGTTTGCCTTGGCGACCCCTTGCTGCTGGTTGTCACCGTCCGATCACAAATACAGGCTAATTCGCAAAATGCGGATTGTCAACAATTCGTATTCGATATATTTGCCAATCGCGAACAAAACTGCCGACGGCAGCATCGCATCAGTGACGTTCGGGTGTCACCATTTCCTTGCCAACGTCGGTCGTGATTCCGTTGATCCCGTTTCCGATCTGTTTGCCGATGGTGTTGCCCTTCTGCTTGATCTCCGGCGGCACGGCCAGAAAGCCCCGCAACCCGTTGCGCTGAATATGGACCGCCATCTCCCCCGTATAGACTCGGAGATCGTCCATGCCGGCCTCAAGGTCACGGACGCCGCGTTCCATGTTCGGGGGCAAGGGGACGTGACTGCCATTGGCGCCGGAACGTGCAGCCTCATCCTCAAGATGGAGCACCCCTCCCTGTTGCGCCGGCCTTGGAGCTGGCGAAGGCGCGGCGTCTCCCTCAACGATGAAAACTTTCCGCGGCTTCGGCGCCTCCGGTTCTTCTGCCCGTGGTGGTCGAGGTACTGCCGCAGCCCCACTCCAGTCGTAGTAGCTCGACTGGGCCGAAGCTGTACCGCACGCACCGGCCAGGAGAACGAGGGAGATAAGCACGCGGGCCATGATCAGTCGAGCTTCTGCAGTTGCAGGGAATCTTGCCCCTGGAAGATCCGGAAGCGCTTGAGCACGTCCATGCCAAGCAGCGCCACGTCGTTGCTGCCCGGATTCAGCATGACGGCAGCTGGCACGTCGGTCAGCGTGGTCGCGCCGAACGACAACTGATTGCCGATCGTCTCCGCAGCCTTGCCGACACCGTTCGCAGTTTTGGCCTGGGTTGCCACACCGACGCGCATGCCAGCATTCTTGGCGATTCCAGCGCCCACCGCCGTCTTCGACGCCCCGGTGTCGACCAAGAAGGTGACAGGGAATCCGTTCAGGAACGCCGGGATGTAATAGTGCCCATCAAGCGAGCGCGGAACGACCAACCACCCGCCTTTATCGACGTATGGAGCCGTCCTCACGGCCGGATTCGACAAAGCCCACTTCACTTGTTGCTCATCCTTGTACTGATTGCCATCGAGAATGAGGTAGTCAACCTTCCGTTGCGGGGGTTTCTGTTGCGAATAAACCGGTGCAGAGAGAGCAAGACAGAGGGGCAAAAGGAAAAGACGGCTATTCATGGATGGACATCACAGGTTGTTGATCATGCTGTAGCCTGCCGCTCCACTGCGGCCACCCGGCGATGGACGCTGGGGTGTCCGCTGAACATCTCGGACAGGAGGCTCATGTTCTTGTCGTTCGCAATAGCTCGGTATTCGGAGAATGCCTTCAGCACATCGCCTGCTCCGGTCCGTTTCACTGCGGTTGCATCAGCGACGTATTCCCACTCCCTGAGCATGAATAGGTACGCCATGAGGATTGCGACGATGGCGCCAAGCGGTACTCCGATGGACATCTTTACGGCAGCAACCATCCCAAGGATTGAGGCCTGTTTGAGCGGGTGAGCGTTCTCGATATGGCCAAACTCATGCGCGAGCACGCCGCGTAGCGCGTCCGGAGAAAGCTGGTCGACCATGCCGGTGCTGACGAAAGCGCGATGTGATCCACCTTCGTTCACGGAAACAGCGATGAACTTGGGCGAATCGATGACCGACACATACATCGCCAGAGCACCGGGGTTCCTCGACGCGACCCGCCGCTGATCATTTTTGCTGGATTTCCGGCGCCGCCGCCTCCGTCGTTCCTCGATAACGCCAATGCTGAGGAGCGCCGCCCGAATCTTCCCTCGGCGTTCCTGGTCATCCACCAAGCCTTTGCCGCAAAACGACAGGATGCGACCGCCCTCATAGGCAAGCAAAAAGACCAACCCCCCGGCAAAGGTGCCGGAAACCACAGGAATGAGGTTGCGGGGAACGCCAATTCGAAGAAGGAGGTCATCGACCAGGGCTAGCACGGCACTGACGGCGATCAGCACCACCAGGAGGCGATGTATGCGAAGCGGGATCATGGCGGCATTGTATTGGCTCCGGCTCGCCCCCGGTGGGCAAGGACCATCCTTTTGCCGCAGCCAGAACCAAAAAGCACGTTACCCCCCCCGATTCGGCTGCATTTCTGCGATGACGCCGAATTGGCGCAATGGGATCATCAACCCGTCAAAAATAGAGGTGTCTCATGGGCCAACATCGTCGCTTTCCCGGAAGCTTTCTGCTGATCGCCGCAGTGCTGGCGATCCCGTCGCTGCTGTATAGCTTTGTCCATGCCGCAAACGCCGCCGACGAATGCGCGACACTCAAGGCGTCCGCAAAGGACGGCCAAGTCGTCACGACGTCGCAGGGGTTGAAATGCGAATGATCGCCGCCGCCCTCCTCGCCGCCTTGCCGATTCTGGCATTTGCCGGTGAAGGCGAGTATTGCGTCATGCCGCGCCTGCAGGCAGGTGTCCCGGCGACCGTCGAGGTCGAGTATATCGACAAGCCTTTCTGCGGAATTGCCATGATCGAGAATCGCTACGTCCGGCTGGACGAGGTGGCCAAGTCCAAGGAAATCGGCAACGTGCGCTGCACTTCCGCTGAGTCCTGCACCCGCACCAACCGCTACTACACCGACGAAAAACCTGCTTCTGCGCCGTACATCATCATCTTTCACGGGCCGAAGAATCGTCGGGATGCCTGACCGGCATCTTTCCCAAATTCACTAGAGTCGTTTCGGTACGCTCTTTGGTAAGCCACTAAGGAGGTATCCAAATGACCACTGCAACGCATCTCGCCACTGCCAAAGAAGTCGCTGCCGCGATCGCTTCCCTCGGCTATCAGGCCAGCAGCGAAACGCTCGGTGCCATCTCTCGCAACTGCCGCGACCAATTCCTGACGCACCTCTCGAACTGCATCACTGACAACGACCCCGGCGCAGTCAGCCGCAAGGCGGTTGATGGGCTCCTGCGCGGGCTGTCGCCGGACAGCGTAAACAAACTGCAGGCCGTCGTCCCAGACGCGACGATAGACATGATCGTGCCGATCGCGCTCAAAGCACCGGCAAAGTTCCTCTCTGCCATCGAGGCTGCGAGCACCCCGGAGCATCCGCGCCACGCCGACGCGAAAGATTTTCTGACCGCCGCCTTTGTCGTCGCACCGGCCGAAGCAGTAGCAGATCAGCCTGCTCCTCCGTCAGCCGCGGCAGCCACGCCAGGCGCTCGCGCCGAGAGCCAAGCGCCTGCGCCTGCCCCGGCCTCGGCGCAGCCCGCAAGCAACGACACTAAAGCCTTCAGGTCGGTCCACGTGTATGGCGGCAGCTATGCTCTGTGCTTCAACGCCGGTGAGTGGGAAGGCAAGCCTGGGATCATGGTCGACGCGGCTGTCTCGAGCGGGCCGAAGACCTACGACTGGAAGCGTGCCGCGCACATCTGGCTTAACGTCAACGAGATCGGTGCCGCCCTGGCTGTGTTCCGTCGCTGGCGCAAGGGGGTCGAGTTCGCGGCGCACGGCGCGCAGAACGACAAAGCGTTCTCGATTGAGTTTCAAGGCCAGCACTTCTACGCCAAGGTCGTTGCAAAGAAGGCAGAAGAGCACCCGACGCGTGCGGTAAAAATCCTTCCGACTGATGCGACAGCGGTATCGGTGCTTTTCCTGCACCAGCTTGCGGCTGCCTACCCGGCTATCCCGCTGGCTGAACTGATGGCAACGGTGCGCGCGACGCACCAGATGGACAATGCAAACGCCGCCTGAGAATGAGGCTCACGCCATCGGACAGGCCGCCGAACGGCCTCTGCTCGACCGCCTGAAGCGGATGGGGATCACGTCCTGGCGCGAACCTCTCCTCTGCTTGCCGAAGGATTACCTGGACTACTCAACGGTCAGCACACTCAAGGATGCTGTGCCACGAACGGACATCGTCTCCGAGGTCCGCCAGTTCCGCCTCGTTGTCTCCGAGCAGGCGGTCACCGTTTCTCAGCCGAAGAAGCGCCTAATCCTGTCCGCGACGGACGGCATGCTCGTAGTGAAGCTGGTGATTTTAGTTGACCCTGGCGTCGACGTGGTGGCTTGGAAGGATCTCGACGTCGGCGCACGAATCATGGTTCGCGGCACGTTGCAAAACTGGGGAGGTCACCTACAGATCACCGGACCGACGCTGATTGATCCGGCGATGATCGGCCGAGTCGTGCCGGTCTACGAGAAGCGCAGGGGAATTGTCGCTGACGGCGCCATTTATACAGCCACCCGGCACGCCCTTGAGCACCACCTGGAAGACACTGTCGCGCACATCGTCGAGAGCATGCCGGGCACGTCCGAGCAGGACATCCTGCTCCGCGCGAAACTCAAGACCGACCGCATCGCCAACATCCTCACCGCAGCGCATACACCGACCTCGGTTGAAGAAGGTGAACGGGGCCGGGCCGCAATGCGCCGCCTCGCGGCCCTCACCATCGTGGAAAACGCCCGCCGGATGAAGGTGCGCGCACCCGTCGAGGCCTCGGTAGTAGCCATCCCGAACACGCTGCTGCACGAGCTGGCCTCGAAGCTGCCCTACCCGCTCACCGGCGACCAGAAGGCGGCCATCCGGGAGATCGTTGCCGACATGGCTTCGCCGCTACCCATGCGGCGCGTCCTGAGTGGCGACGTCGGTACCGGCAAGACGGTCTGCATCATGATCCCCTCGCTCGCCGTCCAGCGCCTCGGCCGCCGCGCCGTGGTACTGACCCCGAATGCCCTCCTCGCCGACCAGTTCGTCAAGGAGTGCAAGTCGTACTACGGGGAAGACATCAACGTGATCGCCGTGACGGCGGCCACCAAGAAGCTCGACCTGTCCAGCAATCCGATCCTGGTTGGAACGACGGCGCTGCTGACGAAGCTCAAGGGCGAACCGGCACCGGCGCTGATGGTGGTCGACGAGGAGCAGAAGCTGTCCGTCGGCCAGAAGCTTGAACTCACCGACTGCGCGAGCAACTACCTGCAGGCCACCGCCACGCCGATCCCGCGCACGACTGCGCTGATCACACACGGCGCGATGGAGGTGTCGATCATCCGGGAGGCGCCGGTCAAGAAGGAAATCGCCACGCACATCGTCATGGCCGGCGAAGCTCGGCGCCTTTTCGAGCACACCCGCAAGGTCCTCGACATGGGCGGCCAGGTGGCCATCGTCTATCCACTCGTCAAGGACGAGGAGCAGGAGAAGAAGAGTGTCGTCGCGGCCTACGAGGAATGGAACCGCAAGTTTCCGGGCCTCGTGGCGATGGTGCATGGCCAGATGAAAGAGGCCGAGAAGGTTGCCGCTATCGACGGCCTGAAGGCCGGGCACCAGAAGATCGCGATCGCCAGTTCGGTGGTCGAGCTGGGCCTGACCCTTCCCTCGCTCCGCAGCCTGATCGTCGTCCACGCCGAACGCTATGGAACGAGCACGCTGCACCAGCTCCGGGGGCGCGTTGCGCGGCACGGCGGCAAAGGCTGGTTCTTCCTCTACTGCCCGGATGCGGTGGCCCTGGAAACGATGCAGCGCCTGCAGCTCCTGGTCGATCACGCAGACGGATTCACGCTGTCCGAGCGGGACGCCGAACTCCGTGGCTACGGCGATCTGTTCGAGGACGCGGAACGGCAGAGCGGGAACAGCCGCAGCACGGTGTTCCGGTGCGTGGATCTCACGCCGGTGGAGATTCATGCGGTGGCTTCGATGGGGCAGGAGGCGGCGTGAACCTCGTTCGTGACCTGAACGGCAACGGCCTGATTGACTCCGGCGCTGAACTCTTTGGCGACGCCACGACGCTGGCCAACGGCACCAAGGCCACCGACGGCTTTGCCGCATTAGCGGACCTTGATGCGAACCACGATGGCGTGGTGAACTCATCCGACGCCGCGTTCTCGCAGCTTCGCGTGTGGCGCGATCTGGACCAGGACGGCGTTACCGACGCCGGCGAGTTGCAGACGCTCACCTCCCTCGGGGTCGCCGGCCTCAACGTGGCCTCGGCCTCTCATTCGCAGACGCTGGCCAACGGCAATCAGATCGCCGACCTCGGCACCTACATCAAGGCCGACGGCCAGGTGGGCACCCTCGGGCAGACCGCCGATGTGAACCTCGCGGTCGATACCTTCACCTCGCAGTTCACCGACACGCTGCCGGTGAGCGAGGCCGTGATGCCGCTGCCGGATGTGCAGGGCGCCGGGCAGGTGCGCTCGCTGCATGAGGCGGCCACGCTTTCGCCAGCGCTGGCGGCAATCAATGATTTTGTATGGAGAAGGAAAGCATGAAGGAAAACAAACGTCTTTTAATCGGCCTATTCATCCGCCCAGGATTACATCGGTTTGCTGACAGCGAAATAAACTTCGCTAGGGCGATGTATGTCGTATCTCACCCATGGGCCGTTCTCGTTGTCGCCTATTACCTTTTGTTGCTGGCAGTTCCATCGGTTCCCCAAATCCACCTGGGTTTTTGGGGAGGGGCCTATAGCGCTTTTGTAGCATCGTACGCGGACGGTGAAATGGGGTACTACATACAGCGCTTTTTCTCCTTCTATCCAATTGCTTCTTTATCACTGGTAGTGACCATGGCTCTGCGCCTGGTGTACGCGGAGGAGAGATTGAGTCCATAAACTGCTGTAAATCAGTTGGCGGGTAGCCACCGCTTCGGTTC
>VFQM010001893.1_pt1 | contig 16966 bp, 16 predicted proteins | sample 3512391 | NCBI WGS metagenome assembly VFQM01 (sample SAMN10412369, study PRJNA504923) | tailings metagenome | isolation source: Replicate 1 from Balatoc abandoned mine | place: Philippines
AGGGTCTTTTTTCCGGATTTTGTCCAAATGCCCGGTAGAAAAAGTCTTGGTGATTCTCAAGTCTAGATAAGATGATCCCTCTTTTAGCTTTCTTATCTACGATTGAAACTTCAAAAATCTGGCTATTTGAGCCTACACCCGCCCCTACTCCTAAAGCTTGGCCAAAGTTGGTAAAGCCTCTAGCAGTTCCATGGGTGTGCCAAGTAAGATTTCCTCCTAATCCAATGTATCTTATGTACCTGTTTACCGACTCTTGTTGGTGAACTAACTCTCCTCTGAACTGTAAAAATTTAGACTCTTCGTCAAGTCTAACGAGTTTTTGGAATCCAAGGAGGTAAGCCCTAGCATGATCTGGATTTAGAATAAACTCTCGCCAATTAAATGCATGATCGCGGCGACCGAATTCAAAATAAATTTCTGCTTGTGCCTTTCTTGAGACTATTCTAGAGAACACGCTTACCTGTTGATCATGCCCATTTTGGTCATAAATCAAACTATTCCCATTCTGAAAAAATCCTTCTTTTTGGAAGACTTCAAAAATTGGAAAATAATCCTTTATAGAATTTCCCAACAAGGTATTATTAATTTGGATAGTACGATTTAATCCAAAATAAATTCCTCTGAGCCATTTTGGTTGATATGAAACTGTAAAACCATTTAAATATCTCCAATCTGACTCAACAGGAATATAAAAGTCTTCATTTTGTTGTTGATTTTGAGATGGCAAAAAAAAAGAATTAAATAGTTTTCCTGAAATAATTTGAGCCTCAAAAGATCCTATAAAGGTTTTGAGAGGATTAACAGTGTTGAGACTGATGTGCGGAAATCCTGGTGCATTATTACTAAAAATTAAACCATTAAACTGACCAGGGCCCCATGCAATATTTTGGGTGCCAGCATACAATTCTAAGTGCTTCCCAGTCAAAGCAATTTTTGATTGACCCCACCAGAATTTGGTATAAACTTGATTGCCAAATCGCTCCGGAAAATCCCCGTTGTTCCAATAGATGAATCTTGTAAAAGTAATTGCATCGTTGAATTGTTGAGAAAAACCTTGGTAAGCTCTGTTTTCTGCTACAACAAATTCGGGCTGGAATTGAAGGTTTAAAATTCCAAGTTTGGTAAAAAAGCCAGCCGAAAGATACGTCTGATGACCAGCTACAGGTACCATCAGCTTATCTCCAAAGGTATTGGCATTGGTAGGATTAAACCGATAAGAAACTTGAATTGGAGATAATAAAAATTGTTTTTTTTCTTCAGTTTTAGAAAAAAAAGACACTACCCTTGATGAGGAGTCTTCTCTTAAAAGATCAATCTGACGAAAATCAATTGGCCTTCTTAAAAATGAAAGGTCTTTTTCAAGACGCCCGGAGAGATCAAGTCGTCTCAATTGTTCTTCAAAAAAAGGAATACCCGAATTTAACACTTGGGCAAATAAAAACTCAGGCGCTAGAGCAATGAAGACAAATGCCAAAAAACTGACGCTTTTCATCCTAAGGTTTTAATTTAAAATCAGTCTAATTGATCCAACTGATTATTTGCGAAGTACCACTTTATAAAACTTTTTCAACATTCCCATTGGCATTAATCTAATAGGAAATCGCACAGAAAATCTTAACAAGTGAAAAAGGCTTATCAAATTTTGTTTATAACAAGAATAAAAAAACTCGAATTCGTGCCTCGCATATTGCCATCCATGTCTTCTACTGATCATATTATTTCCAATGCGGTAGTTTAGTAGAATTTCATCGGTATTCTGAAAATGGCAACCAGCTTTAGCCATCCTTATCCAAAGGTAATAGTCCTCGAAAAAAGGCATTTTTTTATATGATCCTGCTTTTAAAACTGAAGATTTCTTAAACATTACTGTAGGGTGATTAAAAGGACATCGGTAGAAAGTGTATGAAAAAATATCTTCATGATTTAGTGGAACTCGCCTGAGGTCGTTGATATCCCCAACTTCCCTGACAAATTCCTTTAGATATGACCCCAAAATATCCAGTTTTGGATTTAACTGAAAAGCGATTGCTTGCCTTTCGAATCGTTCATTTACGCAAATATCATCTGAATCCATTCTGGCAACGTATTCATACTTACAATGCATCAACCCTAGGTGTAAGGCTTCTCCTAATCCAACATTTTCTTCTAAAACCAAGAAATTAAACGGTAGAATCTTATCAAACTCCTTTAAAACTTCTTCTAATTCAAATGATAGAGGACCATCCTTTACTAAAACTACCTCAGCTGGAGGAAGTGTTTGATTTTTAAGACTCTCAAGTGCTAGCCTAAAATAGTTTGGATTTTCTTTACAGTAAACCGGCAGTAGAACCGAAAATTTAAAATCAAGCATTAATAATTTGAAATCTTTTGAACAAACCATCCCTGAAGCCCATCCAAATAAAATTAAATCGGGCTTTTCCTTGTGGCAGGGTGATTGGATATATAGTTAATTTGAATAAAATCTTTAGAGAATTAGTTACCTTCCAATACAAAGGGGCTTTCCCAAATAAAATAAGGTAAACTGTATTTCGAATTGAATAGTAATGTCTGAAAGGTTTTGGTAAACCTACTTCCAAAAAACCTAAAATTTTCACTTGCCCATCCCCCAACTTGTGAAAGATCTTGGATTGAGGACTTTTAATCACTCGCAGGCCAGCGTTTGTTATTCTCCAGCAATATTCAAAATCCACCAGATCAATAAACAATTTGGCATCTGGACCTCCTAATTGCTCGAATGTCGATCGGGGGATTAGACTTCCCGAACTCAGAATTTCATTTACCTCAATCAATTCAGTGCCTGGGACTTTCTTCCCTTTGTTAAACTTGGCTTCGGCCTTCTTCAGAGTATCTCGGTCGATATCTTGAGAACCAATCAAGCCTACCTTTATTTTCAAGTCTGACAGGATTTCCCAACTCGAAATCAAAGAGTCGATCAAATCTTCGGCGGGGATGCTATCTTGGTCCATTTGCAGCACCAAATCGGATTCATTTTTCTCGAATGCCCACTGCATACCACAATTTTGAGCAAATGCGATCCCTTTGTTTTCTTTCAAATTAAAGATCACCACCTCGACACCTAAATTTTCGAGATCAAATTTTGAATTATTAACTACACAAACGGTGCATCCTTGGATTTGGAGCAACTGGATATTCCTTCTTAGCAATTCCAAATCTGGATTGTATGCTACGATAATTGCGGTAATTCTATAGTTCATTCGGCTGCAATTGAAGAGAATCTCTTTCTTCCAACACATGATTTAGTGAAATCAATACCACAATCACCACGATATGTGATGTGTCCAAAAAATATGGATTGAAAAGTGCATACAGGATGTAAGAGGTATAAATGATTTTCACAATAGGCTTTCTGAAATACAAAATCACACAAAGAACATTGCAAATCACGAAAATCAAAAAATTCAACAGTCCCATTTGGTTCAGAAAATACAAGGACTGAAGTTCGAAATAAATATTATCCGTGTAGTCCCTCCATTTGGTCTTAGCATCAACCGTATTGCCTAATCCTTGACCAAAAACCATGGAAATAGGATTTTCTTCCAAATCATTCCATAATACAATCGATTGATCCAAACGGGTAGGATTAGATTCTTGGGACTTTTTACTAATTGTATTTTCCAAATACTGGAAGGCTGGCTTTGCGATTATGCCAACTGAAACCATTCCAATTAGAGCCGATGCAAGAAATTTCCTTGTTTTAAATTGCTTGGTAGTAAAAAAAACCAACATAAGAAAAACTACCAGACCTAAAACAAAAGCAAAATTGCCGGCGACTAACATTCCTAAAACTAAAATTCCTGTAATCATCACTCTCTTTATTCCAGAGAAATGAATCAACGAAACAAACACTCCAAAAGGCAGAAGTGCATTTCCCAAAATTTGAATATTATAAAAGACCCCATTATAGGTATATAAATCTCCCCAGCCCTGTGCTTGAAAAAACATCCTCAATACAGTATAGGAGGTAAGGTTGAAAAAAAGATTTAAAATTAGATGGAGTCCTATCAAGAAAACCGCCTGAATCGTCAAAAACCAAAGAAAAACTTTGATGTAGAAAGGATCCGGTTTGATAAAAAATGCCGCTTGTATTAGAACTAAGATCGTCATGAAACGGAAGATGTTTCCCATAGAATTGCCTGCAATGGCAGAATAAGCGAGCAAAAAACAACACCATGCTACAAAAAGGAATAAGAAAAGTAATCTTGATCGATCATGTCTTCGAATAATATAAGCTCCCTGCATTCCAAAAAATCCCAAAAGAGCTAAGTTCATCAAGGATGAAAGCCCTTTGAGTGGAACCTGCCGGGTCAAAATCAATACCACCACAAAAAAGGCTCCCATCAAAAAGAATGAGAAAATCTTTTGTTTTGAAAATGAAAATTGAATCAAAAGCCAGCTTATTATTTGGGGAAACAGAAAACGCTCGTTTCTAAAGTAGTTAATGGAGCTCCTCCAAACATCGACGCAAAGTAACCCTCCAATGGTCAGGCTGGACACCAAAATCCCTCTTAATTTTTTGCTTACTCAGTACAGAATAAAAAGGACGCTTCGCCGGGGTGGGATAGCTGCTGGATGGAATAGGATTTACCTTGCAAGTCAATGAACTCATCTCCATGATTGACATTGCAAAATCATACCAAGAGCAAACCCCCTCATTACTGAAATGATAGACTTCGGTTTCGCTAGTGGATACTGTCGGGAGTACGTCTAGGACAAATTTCGCCAAATCTCGGGCATTGGTGGGGGTCCCAACTTGATCATTGACTACCCTGATTTCTGGCTTCTCTTTTCCAAGTCTCAGCATGGTCTTGACGAAATTATTCCCATAAACACTATACACCCAAGAGGTTCGTATAATGATGGAATTTGGAACCTGTAGATTAATCATTTCACGTTCTCCCTCGAGCTTTGTAGCCCCATAAATGTTCTTTGGATTGGGGGTATCCTCCTCTTGATAAGGCTTGAAAGACTCACCATCAAATACATAATCCGTGGAAATATGAATCATTTTAAGTTGGCATTCTTTAGCTGCTTCGGCTAAAATCCTAACAGCCAAACGATTGACACTACCTGCCACTTGATCATCAACTTCGGCACGATCCACAGCAGTGTATGCTGCGCAGTTTACAATAGCAGTTACCCTATTCTGAATTAAATATTCGTGTACTTGGTCTTTCTGAGTGATATCCAAGTCTAGTACATCTGTGAATAAGAACTCAAAGGGATATGCTGAAGAAATATGGCGGATCTCAGACCCTAGTTGTCCATTGGCACCAGTAACCAGTATTCTTTCCATTATTTTTTTGGATCTATGGTATTGTTTTGTTTGGTTTTAAGATTCCACATTCGTCTGATCTTAAGTGGTAGTTCAAGTTTTATATCTATTACACTTTTTCTTCCGGATGAGGATATTATTAACTACTTTAACCAAAAAAATTTAAAATAACTGCTTGGCTTTGAGTTTTCTCAACTTGAGAATTTCCTCAATCCGGCAATTTTTCTCTTAAACAAAGATTGGTTATTGAGTTGCAAAAAGGATTCAAGCTGATTCTTTTTTGATTGGGACAATTGGTTTCCAAATAGTCGATTAAAAACCACCATTTGATCGATTTCCTTTTGCAAATACTCACTTTGATCACCCAGTATCTGGCTGAATTGCTTTTTCATTTTCCAAAAAAAATCAGCTTTGGACTTTTCGGTAACAGAATCATCGTGAATTCTATACTTCACCAAAGGCCGATTTATAACCTCAACATTTCCAAATCCATAAGCAATCAATCCAATCCAGTGGTCATGCATCAAGACCCCATTTGGGATTTCTTTCAGTAACTCTCGCATTCTACTGTTGATCAAGGATGCGCATCCGGTCACTACATTGGCAAACATCATCGAATTGAAAGTAGCTTTCCTAGGATCTAAATTTGCCATCTTCCAAAAAGAATTTCCCATAGTCCGTCCTTGAGAATTCATTGGAGATAAATCAGAAAATACCAAGGAAGGCAACTCTTCTCCAAGATTGACGGATGCAGGCATCATATGTTGGATTTTTAAAGGATCCCAAATATCATCCTGATCTGCTAGGAAAATCCTAGGAAACTGAGTCAATTCAATTGCCTTTTGGAAAGCCCTTATCGGTCCCAGATTTTCCACCAAAGGGTAGATTTTAATCATGGGATAATCGAGTTCATACGATTTTAAAATAGATAAAGTGGCATCTGAAGAACAGTCATCTACCACCACTATTTCATCAGGTAAAATACTTTGACTAAAAACAGACTCCAAGAATTCAGCGACATACTTTTCACCATTAAAGGTACAAAGTGCCACAGAACTCCTTACCGATAGTTCTTTTATCTGTATTTCCTCAGAATACACATTCCTCAACCTATGCTGTATTTTAATCTAACAAGCAATCGCCTGAATCCCGAAAACTCTTTTTTGAAAAATGTCTTCGAAAACCAATAGCCGTATGAAAAATGAAAAAAGTTGGAAACATACCCTTCCAATGCTCTTATGACTTTTTTCTGCTTTTTCTGAAATATTTTATCCTTAGAAAAAACAGATAAACATGATTTCAAATTTGCAAGCTGTTTTTTGGTCGATTTAATCTGAAGAAATTCTACACCTCTAATTCTATTTCTGCAATTTCTTAGAATACTGCTTTTATCTGACTCACCTGACCCCGTATCTTGAAGATGATGCTGCCTATACCCGGTAAGAGATTGGGAGACATAAGCTATCCTCTCTAAATAAGCGGCATGGAGTGCTAAATACCAATCATGGTAAGCTAAACCATCGGGGAAAGGTAAGGCAAACTTCAATAGATCTCTGTGAATTACGACAGTACATCCGGTCACCACATTTGCAAACAAAAAGTCATCGGCTGTTTGGTGGGTAGATATCTCGCCTTTAAAGTTTCTGGCAGTCACCTCATCCAATGAGTCGATCAAATCACAATCTGAATGAACCAGCAAGTTGCCTCCTATGGATTGAAGAAGCACTTCCACTTTGTTAGGATACCATATATCATCCTGATCAGCCAAAAAAATATATTCTCCGGTGCACAGTGAAAGAGCTTTTTCAAAATTCTTAACAAAGCCAAGATTAATCGTATTGACTTCAAACTTAACTATTCCATTCTTGGCATAGGAATCGAGTATTTTAAGGGTATCGTCTGCGGACCCATCATCACAGACGATGATCTCATCCACTTTTACAGTTTGATTTAAAATAGAATCCAGTTGCTTTTCCAAAAATGACTGTCCATTGTAAGTTGTCATAGCGACTGAAATTTTACCCAGATTAAACAAAGGAATTCAGATAAATCTTATGTAAAACACTACAAACCGAGGTTTCTCAGAACCTTAAAAATCTTTTTTCCAACCCAAGGAAACCTAAATGAAAACGCATGGATTGCCGAAGAAAAGTCAACTCCCATGTTTCTAAGATATTTTTTCCTTATTGAGGGACTTACATCTGAAAAAGTAAGTGCCTTATACCAAGCACGCCGGGATTTAGAGACTAAATCAAAATCCACATCAAATAGAACGCTTTTCTTTTTATTCAAATGATAGTCAAGGGTTTTTTCGACCCAATCTGAATTGTAATTACCCGCGGATAAATGCTTAAGCAAAATTTCATAACTGATCACACCTTTCCATGCTTGACTGACCCTAAGAGAATAATCAATATCATAGAGATGGTACCCCTGTAAACTTTCGTCAAATCTTAAGGCAGACCATATTTCTCTTTTAGTGGATATAAACACACCATCAAGAACTTTGACATCTTCAAATCGCTCAGCTGACTTTTTGTTGGATTGAAATTCTTCCTTTTCACCGATAGTCTGGATCAGATGAATCCGATCATACTCACCCGTGCCGGTTCCCCATCCTGTTGGAAGGAAACTCTTTTTGATCGAGCCAGCCACCCCAACCATACCTAAATCAGGAAGAGAACTATACAAATTCAAAAGCTTGCCACCCCAATCTGGGGTTTCAAAAGTAACATCTTCATGGACAAAAAGGAGGCAGTCAAACTTGGCTTTTTCAGCCCCTAAGTTGTATGCTTTTGAAATACTAAACTTTCCAGGATTTTCAATTTTAATGAGCTCATACTGTACTCCTATAGTTTCGGCCAGAGATTGGCAGAAAACTGAAAAATCTTCCTCCTTATGAGAAGAAACTATAACAGAAATCATGAGAGGATTTGATAATTGAGAAGAAAAGAAAAAATGAAACTAGAGGAAAACCTTAAAAAAGCTTCTAGATATACAATTTTTTTACCAATAACATACTTCTCTACTCTAGAGTAGGAAAACCTCAAATAACAAAAATGGAATACACCTAACTCTTTGACCTTAAGAAATGCATTATAGAGCACTTTCTGAAAAGATTTATGAGATTCAAAAAGCTAACTCAATGAGAAATGGTATTTAGAAAAACCTCGAAATATTCTTGATTTGGTGGAAAATCATAAAAAGTAATCTTTAGCCATCATGAAAATGACCACACCAAAACCAACTAAGATCCCAAGAAACGCAAAAATGATCAAAGATTTAAAAAACGACATATTAATAGGTGAGTTTGGTACCAATGCAGGAGCAAAGTCAGAAAAAATTGGAGTTTCCTTTTTTAATTGAATTCGGGATGTTTCAAGCTCTTGATTAAGTGTATTATACAGATTAAAGGCAATATTATATTCAGCTTCTAACTGTTGTTCACGAGACCTGATACGCTGGGAAATTATTCCTTGATTACTGTCTCTAAAGGAAGCCAAAGCCATCTGCGATTTTATAAAATTTGATTTGGCTTCTAGCGTACGTTCTTCAACAAACTCAAGATTAGAGCGAATTTTCTTGGTTTTGTAGTCAGTAACATACTTTACTATTTTTTCAAAAATCACATTGTTGAGTTCTGCAGCCACCAAAGATTCAGGCATTTTTACACTTAAAGTGATCATTTTACCTTCCTCTTCCACTTTTATTCTAGACTTAAGCAATTCACTCGACAGGTCCTCTTCATTACTAAATAATAAAAATTTTTGACTACCCGCAATTTCTTCCAAAGCAGGCATTACTGCAGGACTCACTACCGGCTCCTTATTGGAAAAAAAAGAAAAAACGCTATTCGGAATACTAGAAACAAACCCTAAAAGAAAATTCATGGGTTTGGAAAAATAATCCTCGATAAGGTAATCTTTCAAAAGAACACTATCCTGTTGACCTTGGAAATAAAATTTTTCGTTCACTAATTCAATCAAAAAAGGTTTGCTGGATATAATCTCGGGATACATATCGGAAGAGATGCCACCGGATGCTGCGCTTGAGCCAAAATTGATTCCTGGTAAATTAACCAAACTTCCAAGACGGCCAAATGCAGATTGACTCTGATCATCGATTTCCACCAATTTAACAGACACCGATTCATAAGTATCAGGAGTAAATGAGAAACGTACAGCTCCGATTATGACAAGAATAACTATGCTTACAAAGAACACTTTTCTCCTGTCCCAGAAATAGGATATCAATTCTACTAAACTAAGTTCAGGCTTATTAAATATTTCTTTAGCAGATTTTTTCATTAAAAGACATTTATTATAGGGACTAACTAGCTCAAGATAGTACGGACGTACAATTTGACCTCACAAAACCCAAAATCAATTACTAAACAAGCCTAAAAATATTTACTAATTTTTGGAATATTTAAATTCCAAAAATTTTGTTTTGAGGTCAGAAGCCAATCTAAAAATTATCGGCGGACAAATCTGCCTGATTAAATGAACAAAACCGGAAGAGCGAGTTAATATTTCAGAAATAATGATCTTATTAGAAACCTGATATTCATATTTTTTTACCAAACTTGCAAGCGTAGTTTCCAATTTTCGAACTTCAGCCAACTGATTGGTATGCTTCATCATCTGCCCATTTCCGGTAATTCTGATATAAGAATATGAAGAAAAAGAATTATCAAAATGAAAAACAAATCCATTTAATGCACATTCAAGATTGAAAATCCAATCCTCGTAAATTTGATTTTTAAAAATTACTTTATCCGTAACTTTCCTTCTATACAAAGCCGAACAATTAGTACACACGTTATGTTTTAAAAGCATTTCAACTTGAAATTGATCTCGATAAGTCAAATCACAAGGAATACTACCTCTAAAATGTAGCGGATAAAACACTGTAGGATCATCATCAAAAAAATATCGGCTAGATCCGTAAAGCACATCTATTTCAGGGAACTTTGAAAACAATTGAATCTGAGTTAAAAATTTATCAGGATGGATAAAATCATCTGCATCTAAGAATTGAATATACTCACCATTACATTTTTGAAGAGAACTATTGCGTGCCGCAGCCACTCCAGAATTTTCCTGATACAAGTTTTGAAAACGAGCATCTTTGGATTGATATTCCATACTTATGGATTGGGTGTTATCCTCTGAACCATCATCCACAATCCAACATTCCCAATGCGTATAACTTTGGTTAAAAATAGAGTCTAAGGCATTTCTTAAATACCGACCTTGATTATAACAAGTAACAATGACAGAAATCAAAGGTCTAGAATTCATCCCCAATCCTTTAAAACTTTTGATAGAAGGATTTACCAATCAAATTTAGATAAATAGAATAGAGATAATAAAAAAATCCAAACTCCTCTTTAAGGACCCGCTTTCTTTCCAGTTCTATCCGCTCCCGATTTGATCCGATAGAACTCATTCCTCGATAATCAAAAATCGAAATTACTTCATCAACATGCCGATAGGTACATTTTTGCTTAATAACAGAGAAAAGAAAAAACTTCCAATCAGAAACAATTTTTAATGAAGTGTCATATAGACCCACATTTTTAAACAACCATCTTGAAATTAAACAGGCTGGATGGGGGATGGATTCAAAATAGAAATAACGTAGATTGAGATAATCCGGATATTTTTTAGTCCATTTACTCTCCTGTTCATCGATCAACAGATTCCCATAAACTAAATCGTACCCAGGAGAAGCAGAAACCAACCTAGACAGGGAAGATTCATTCACAAAAGTGTCTCCACTATTAAGAAAAATCAGATAGTCTCCAGAAGAAAGCTCTACACCTTTATTCATTGCATCATAGACTCCCTTATCCTTTTCACTTACCCAATAAGAAATACTGAGGGCATTCAAATCTAAAAATTCTTTACTTCCATCAGTCGACCCACCATCAATCACAATGAATTCAACAAAGCTGTAATCCTGGTGAATAACACTTTGAAAAGTTTTTCTTAATCCTAAACAATTATTTAAATTAATTGTAATAACAGAGACTTTCATCAAAAAATACTGAAAAAGACCTCTCTTAATTTAAAATATAATTTTTTATAAATTCTCTTCTTTTTTATTTTTTTGGAGACCTCACATCTTTTTACCATATAATGGTTATTTAAAATTGAAAATTTTTGAACATTTTCAGAAATCAACTGTAAATTATACTCTTGATATAAAGCTAATAAATCACTATTCGTTTCAAAATTGTATCTTGAATAATAAATAGATATTTTTTCGGGAGTAAGATATTTGTAATTACTAAAATGGTAAAAACAAAGTGGGTATTTTGAGTTTACTCTCCAATTATCTTCATAAACTGTAAGTTTTCTTTCATGAAGATTCCAAGGTCCCATATTTAATCCAAAATTCCTTGATATAATTACATGATCAAAGAAGATTGGTGAAAAATTATGCCAAAGTTGATCAACAAAAAGACCTTCATTTGATTTATCATAACCTAAATGATAGGTTCTTTCACCCCACCATTCAATTAACCTATCATCAATTGAAGGATTTTTCATTCCAAAAAATCCAAGATTAAATATTCCGTAATTTAAAAAAAGGTTCTCTCCCGGAAATTGATTATCTAAAGGAATCGGCGTTAATATATGCGGAGTCAATAAATATTTTCCCTTCAACCCAAATTCTTGCTCAACTATTGATAAGGAATTAAAGAGTTTTGTATCTGGGTCTAAATAATACAAGAAAGAAATATCTGAAAATTTATCTATAAAATATTTAAAATAGAAGGGTTTGACATTGGTGTTAAATTCTATAATAGAATACTCCTTCCACAGAAAATCAAAATCTTCGATGTCAATTTCTTTTACCGGAATAATCTCATGCCCAATTTCATTATCATAATCGATAGATGGATCCAATTCGTCAGTAAGACCTATAAAAAATTTATAATCTGGATTCCACCGAGCCACAGAATCTCCTAAAATCTTTGCTTGTGCCAAATAATTATTGGAACATATTGTAAAAACAATTTTCATCTTATCTTCTGTAGCCAAATATATTAAGTTGTAAATCAAAATACGGACCCCGTTTCTCTATATATGGGTTTTTCATATTTTCCCAAGCCTCCTTGATGTAGACCTTAAAACCAGACTCTTTTAATAGAGAAAGAATCTCACCAAGCATTTGATCTTCTTGATGAAAACTATGGTATTCTACAAATAAATTATCAACATTCTTTAGCACATCCCTGCAGTCCATTAATACCTCATACTCAGCTCCTTCAATATCAACTTTCAGGAAATCAACAGGCTGATTCAACAAATTCTTTAAACGAACAGTATCTATTTTTAAAGTATTAGGCATCCCTTCACTCGTCAAATGACCTCCTAAATTACCGTTTAAAAGAAAGTAAATTGGGGATTCATCCTTCCAAACTGCTTTTTGATGAACTTCAACATTATTGAATTCGAACTGGCTCAAATTTTCCTTCAACAAATTAAAAATATTAATATCTGGCTCAAATCCGATTATTTTTGCTTCCTTGTATAGTTTCTTGAAATAAATAATGCTTAACCCGATATTCGAACCACAATCTATGATTAAAGGATTATCTGTCTTTGATTCAAATTTATAAACCTCTTCAACAAAAAGTTCTTTCAAACTATGAACAAACCAAAAAGAATCGGTCCTTTTTATGGGTTTGCCAAACAAACTAATCTTAGCAGACGATGATCTTTTTAAAGCTATATAATCAATAAAGGAAATTTCAAGATTATTGAAGCTTTTGTACTCGGAATAGATTTCTTTTAAACTCTTTTTTTTTGTCATTAAGTATTAAATTTAAATTATTAAATCCATTTTTTTTCGTCAAAGCTATAGGATTTAATCAAACGAGCAGGAACTCCTCCTATCATACTGTAAGGGGGAAAAGATTTGGTAACGACTGAATTCGCACCTACCACACAATTATGGCCTAGTGAAACACCGCTTAAAATAGATACACGAAAACCGATAAAGCTATTTTTACCAATTCTAACTTTACCTTTAGAATGCAGAGGCTGAAAAGCTGGAGAAAGGCCAAGTTGAGGATCAAATCCATGATAATGATCTGATATATAAACATATTCGCTCATCAAACATCCGTCCTCAATAATAATTTCATCCACACAAGTAACACAGGCATAATTACCAATTCGCACTTTATCCCCAACAATCATTTTGGGATTGAAATTTTGATCAAGGTATTTTTCGAATGCGCCTAACCATGCACTGTGACCAATTGAACTATCATTTCCAATGCTGATAAATTTTCCGCCGTCAATCTGCTTTGGCTGTTCAATATGGCTATTATTACCAATCTTTATTCCAAATGGATTTTCAGAAAAGTAATACTGTTCCCTTTTAATTTCAAAATAATTTGAAAGCCAAAATTTTAATTTCGTTTTAAGCCAACTCATGCTTGAATACTGTCCTTGTAGTTAAAATTCCCGTCCATTTTTCACTCAAAACAGACTCGAACCGATTTTTAAGAATGAGTAGAGTTGGAGACACCCATTGATCTATGATCCTTTGTTCTGTTACTATAGCGACATCCAATTCATATTCTCCATATTTGATTGGAAGATAAATACTAAAAATAAACTTGTGCTCACCTTTATCTATTGAAAAATAATCACCTCCAAAATCACGACTATTACATCCTAATATAATTTGACCTTCACTATTTCTAATTACTAACCCAAGTTCAACATTTTGAAAATTCTCAAAACTCCTAAAAATAAACTCAACTTGAATTGTATCATCTGAATAAACAGAAAAATCACTATCTTTTGAACCTGAAATTTTCCAAGATGTAAAATGTGAGAAATGGGGAATAGATTCAAAAACTCTATTAGCACTTTCATTTTTGTTGTCGGAATAAAAATATTTGTCAATAATAGGAGAAACTTCGCCTTGATTAAGGAGCAATCCATTTTTTAGTAATAGTGCCTTATCACATAAATTTTTAATTGCCCCCATGTTATGACTGACAAATAGTACTGTTCTGCCCTCACCTTTTGAAATTTGCCCCATTTTCCCAAGACATTTTTTCTGGAATTCAGCATCTCCTACAGCCAACACTTCATCCACTATCAATATTTCACTATCCAAATGGGCTGCAACGGCAAATGCTAATCTTACATACATACCAGAGGAGTATCTTTTTACAGGTGTATCGATGTATCGCTCGACACCAGAAAAATCAATGATCTCCTCTAGTTTACGACGGATTTCAGAACGTCTCATTCCTAATATTGCTCCATTAAGATAAATGTTTTCTCGACCAGTCATTTCTGGATTGAAACCAGTACCGACTTCCAATAAAGAAGCAATTCTGCCATTCACCTTAATACTACCTGTAGTCGGTTTTGTAACCTTGCTTAGGATCTTCAAGAGGGTGCTTTTTCCCGCTCCATTTTTACCTATAATCCCTACCGAATCTCCTTGTTCAATTTCAAAACAGACATCTTTAAGAGACCAAACATATTTACTAGTCCCTTTATTAACTCTGTCATTTATTTCACCTATTGTAAGATAAGGATCTTCCTTCCCACGGATTCTGTACCATAACCGATTTAAGTCATGACTGAGCGTGCCCGTACCTATCTCTCCAATCCTGTATTGTTTAGATATATTTTCAGCTTTAATAGCTAACTTTTTCATACTTATTAAACTGAATTATACAGTGTCCATGAAATTCTTCTCTGATTTATTGAAAATCAGAATACCCAAGAAAAGAAGCCCGAGGATCATACCAGTACTAAACAACAAACTGATAGGAGTAAATACTCCAGAACCAAGAAAACCATATCGAAAACATTCAAATATTGGAGTCAAGGGATTCAATAAAATTAACGACTGATATTTATCAGGAATAGAACTCAGAGAATATACAACCGGTGTCGCATACATAAATAATTGAACTCCAAATGTAAGCAAAAAAACCAAATCCTTATATTTTGTAGTGAGCGATGAAAATATCATTCCTAAACCCAATGAAAAACAAGCCATTAAAAACAAAAGAAATGGAGTAGCTAATATCCAAATATTAGGTTGAATTGATTTTTCAATAACAATAAAATAAATAACTACTGATAAAAACAATAAAAATTGAATTCCAAATTTCATTAATGCTGACACTACTATGGAAAAAGGCATTATCAGTCTTGGAAAATATACTTTTCCCATCATTGCTGCATTATCTTTAAAGACTGTAGAAGTTTTTGTTAGAGATTCGGAAAAATAATTCCAGATAGTAATCCCAGCTAAATAGAAGGCTATCTGAGGTGTACCATCAGTAGATAAACCAGCAAGTCTCCCAAATAAAATCACATAAACAATCGTCGTCAAAGCTGGCTGAACAAAAAACCAGATAGGCCCCAAAATTGTCTGCTTGTAAAAAGTCACATAGTCCCTCTTTACCAGCATGATAAGTAAATCCCTGTATTGCCATATCTCTTTTATATTTATTGAAAAAAGACTTTCATGGGCTTTTATCTCCTCGGTCCAGATTTGTTGGTTATTATTCATTGATAAAATCAATCACTATTTATTTCTTTTGCTTTTTAGTTACAAATCCAGAAAATACCTTAATCATGAACACTTCTAATTTCAAGTAAGATGGAATTTTCTTGGATTACCTACTAACCTAGAGTTAGATTAGTTCTAAAAAAAATATGAAAACAGACTAATTTTTGTAGCGCTATTTAATTAGTATTTATTCGATTTACTGTTTTCGGGAACACTTATTTTTTAATAATTATTATTTTTAAATAGAACAGTTTAAATTATTTTTCTGGCAGGTATTCCTACTACTTTGCTATTCGGATTAAAATCTCTTGTCACCACCGCCCCAGCACCCACAATCACTTCATCCCCTAACTTGATACCGGGAAGAATAATCGCTCCGGCGCCGATTCGGCACTTTTTCCCAACCTGAACTGCCCCAAGCAACATTGCTCCAGGGCCAATTTCGGTATATGCTCCTACGCTACATTCGTGATGAACATGAGCGCGAGTATTGATCAAAACCCCCTTTTCCAAGGTTGTTTCGGGTCCGAGAAAAGCAAATGACATCAAATCAAATGGCACGGCTGAATTAATCGTCCCTACCAAATGGTTACCGCGAAGGCCAAAGTACTCTCCCCCCAATTCTTCCATTCGTAGCATCAGCTTTTCTCTGAACACCGGATTGCCCACTCCGAGACAAAAATTAGCATCCTTGGCAAAGAAGTCTTCCAGTCTACTCCAATCTGTCAATACAGGCCTTGGAAGTAATTTGGAATCTGGTTTAGCCGGATTTTCATCAAAAAAATAAATCGAATCAGGCTTAATCCCAATAGTAGTCAGAAGCTGAAATACTTCTAATCCATGACCTCCTGCTCCAGCAATAATCATTTATGCATAAGAAAGCCTCTCTAAATAAAATCTTAGAGAGGCTAACTTTGATCAATTTTTATTTAGTTCCGATTCCGTAATGTACGTAACCCAGGGATTCGAGGTATTTCTTGTCGTAGATATTTCTACCATCAAATACCACTTTATTTTTCAATAGCTTTCCAACGGCATCCCAGCTTGGGATTCGGAATTCCGACCACTCGGTAACCAACAAAAGCGCATCGGCATCTACACAGG
>VFQM010001894.1_pt1 | contig 16957 bp, 12 predicted proteins | sample 3512391 | NCBI WGS metagenome assembly VFQM01 (sample SAMN10412369, study PRJNA504923) | tailings metagenome | isolation source: Replicate 1 from Balatoc abandoned mine | place: Philippines
AATTTTGAATCCATAAGAAGGTTTTTGTGTTATGCAACCTCAAAGATACTTTGAGTTACTTTAATTCCTTCTTATTTTTTTATTTAGGACGCTATTGCATTCAACTCAATTATTATTTAGCTTTATTATTCGGCTTAATTCATGGAATGGGATTTGCGAATTCTGTAAGAATGATGCTCGCAAGTGAACAAGACATTACTTTACCTTTATTTGGATTTAACGTGGGACTTGAACTAGGGCAAATTGTAGTCGTAGCCATCGCACTATTCATACATTATATTTTCTCGGAAGTTTTAAAACTTTCTAATAAAATTTGGATTTACATTATATCTGTTCCTATCTTCATTTTTGCACTAAAAATGGCTTTAGAAAGAATTCCTTAATTAATTTTATCTGCAAAAAACTACATTAACAGTTATTTTTTATAAAAAAAACATGCTCTGTTGTAACAAATTTTTATATTTGTTGACAAATCGATAAAAATTAAAAATTTATAATGAAAAAAGTTCTAAGTATTTTTGTTTTTCTTTACGCTTTCGTAAGTACTTCCGCCCAAAATCACCAGAATAATCCTGGAAGCAATCATGGAAATAAATTCGAACAATTAGGCACCATTTTACCTACGCCAAACAGTTACAGAACCGCTTCTGGAGCACCTGGTCATGAATATTGGCAACAACGTGCTGATTACGAAATCAATGCATATTTAGACGAGGAAAAGCTTAACTTAAAAGGCTCAGAAACAATTACTTATTACAACAACTCACCAGACGAATTAGAATATCTTTGGTTACAATTAGATGAGAATGACACCAGCAACACTAAAGACGCAGGTTATCAATCTTCTTCTACTCTAGCTAAACAAATTTCATCTGATAGATTAAAAGCTACTGAATTACCCGTAAAAGATAATGGTTTCGGGATTAATTTAGAAAAAGTAACAGATGCTAATGGTAATGCGCTTTCTTATGTGGTTAATAAAACCATGATGAGAATAGATTTACCTAAAAAATTAAAAAAAGGCGAAACTTTTAAATTTAAAATCGATTGGAATTATAACATTCCAGATAGAATGAAGCAAGGAGGAAGAGGCGGTTATGAATTCTTCCCAGAAGATGGCAACCACCTTTTTACCATGACACAATGGTATCCTAGACTTTGTGTATATTCGGACAATCAAGGTTGGCAAAATCACCAATTTACAGGTCGTGGAGAATTCACCCTTACTTTTGGAAATTTCAAAGTAAATATGAATGTTCCTGCTGATCATATTGTAGCTTCTACAGGTTCTGGAAAAAATTTCTCAGAAGTTTTAACCGCTGAACAGTTTGCAAGATGGCAAAAAGCGCAAAACACTAAAGAACCAATAGAAATCGTTACACTTGACGAAGCTAAAAAAGCAGAAAAATCTAAATCAAAAAACAGAAAAACTTGGACTTTCGAAGCAGAAAATGTAAGAGATTTCGCATGGACTTCTTCTAGAAAATTCATCTGGGACGCAATGCCTCAATTGATTGAAGAAAATAACAATAAAGTAATGTGTATGAGTCTTTATCCTAAAGAAGCATACAATTTATACAGAAAATATTCTACTAAAGCAGTAGCACATACGATTAAAACATATTCAGAATTCACCATTCCTTATCCATATCCAGTAGCACAATCTATAGAAGCATCAAACGGTATGGAATATCCTATGATTTGTTTCAACTATGGTAGAACAGAAAAAGACGGAACCTATTCAGAAGGAATCAAAAACGGAATGATTGGAGTAATTATCCACGAAGTAGGACATAATTTCTTCCCGATGATTATCAATTCAGACGAAAGACAATGGTCTTGGATGGATGAAGGCCTTAATACATTTGTAGAATATCTTACCGAAGAACTTTGGGATAATAAATTCCCTTCAAGAAGAGGACCAGCTCACACCATTGTGAACTACATGAAATTACCAAAAGACCAATTAGAGCCTATCATGACCAATTCTGAGAACATTATTCATTTCGGTCCGAATGCTTACGCAAAACCTGCAACTGGTCTTAATATTTTGAGAGAAACCATCATGGGAAGAGAACTTTTTGACAAAGCTTTCAAAACATATTCTAAAAGATGGGCGTTCAGACATCCTGAACCTGCAGATTTATTCAGAACGATGGAAGATGCTTCTGGTGAAGATTTAGATTGGTTCTGGAGAGGATGGTTCTACAGCACAGATGCAGTAGATATCGCCATAGACAAAGTTACTGTGGCAACTCCAGATTTTGAAGGAAAACCACAAGCTAGAGATTTTAAATATAAAGTAGACGAGCCACAAGTAAATGACTTCGAAGATATTTCTAAAATCAGAAATAAAGAAGATAAGAAAATTACTTTCAAAACTGATGAAGACCAATCTTTAAGAGATTTCTACTGGAGATACGCAAGAGGTTTAGAAAAAGTAGACACTCAAAAAGAATACACCATCAAAGGTGACGCTCCGAAAAATCTTGACACCAAAGAAAGAGAAAGTCTAAAAAATATCACAGGCTACCAAATTGACTTCTCTAACAAAGGAGGAATGGTAATGCCTCTTATTTTAGAATTCACTTTCGAAGATGGAACTATATTAAATGACAAAATCCCAGCGCAAATCTGGAGATCAGACGAGAAAAAAGTTTCTAAAACATACTATTTTGAAAAAAAATTAAAGTCAATTCAATTAGACCCAATGTTAGAAACTGCCGATATTGACACCACTAATAACCTATGGACCGCTGATAAAGTTACACCAGAAAGCACTTCTAAATTCCAAGTGTTCAAACAGAACCAAGAAAACAGAAGAAGAGGAGCTGCTGCTGGAATGGTAAACCCAATGCAAGCCGCAGGAAAGAAAAATTAAATCTTAAATAATTGATATAACCCTGAAGCCACTCACAAAAATGAGTGGCTTTTTTCTGCCAAAATTTCACTCCAATTTGAGAAAAATCTGCCAAATTATCTCTCAATTTTCAATTTATATTGCAGAATTGCCATTGGCACAAAATTGGAGAATTCCATCACAGAAAATTTAAAAATAATTATACATATGTCAGTAAATTTTAAACCATTAGCAGACAGAGTTTTAGTAGAACCTGTACAAGCAGAAACTAAAACAGCTTCAGGAATCATTATCCCTGATACCGCAAAAGAAAAACCACAAGAAGGAACTGTAGTTGCTGTTGGCAACGGAAAACCAGACGAACCAATGACAGTAAAAGTTGGCGATAGAGTTCTTTACGGTAAATATGCCGGTTCAGAATTAAAACTAGACGGTAAAGATTATTTAATTGTAAGAGAAAGTGATTTATTAGGAATCATTGGCTAATCCAAGAATCAAGAAATTTTAAAAAATTTAAAAATCTAGGCTCTTGTGTCTAGTAACTTAAAATCTAAAAATTATGGCAAAAGAAATTAAATTCGATATTGAATCAAGAGACGCCCTAAAAAGAGGTGTTGATGCATTAGCAAATGCAGTAAAAGTAACTTTAGGTCCTAAAGGTAGAAACGTAGTGATTGAGAAAGCTTTCGGTGCTCCTCACGTTACTAAAGACGGGGTTTCTGTAGCGAAAGAAATTGAGCTAGAAGACAAAGTAGAAAACATGGGTGCTCAAATGGTTAAAGAAGTAGCTTCTAAAACCAATGACATTGCTGGTGATGGTACTACTACCGCTACTGTTTTAGCTCAAGCTATCGTAAGAGAAGGTCTTAAAAACGTAGCAGCTGGTGCTAATCCTATGGATTTAAAAAGAGGAATCGACAAAGCAGTAACTGCTGTTGTAGAAAATCTTAAATCTCAATCTCAATCTGTAGGTGATTCTGCTGAAAAAATCAGACAAGTAGCTTCTATTTCTGCAAATAATGACGATACTATCGGTTCATTAATCGCTGAAGCGTTCTCAAAAGTAGGTAAAGAAGGTGTAATCACTGTAGAAGAAGCAAAAGGTACTGATACTTCTGTAGATGTAGTAGAAGGTATGCAATTCGATAGAGGTTACCAATCTCCATATTTCGTAACCAATGCTGAGAAAATGGTGGCTGAATTAGACAATCCTTATATTCTTTTGGTTGAGAAAAAAATCTCTTCAATGAAAGAATTATTACCAGTTCTAGAACCAGTTGCTCAACAAGGAAAATCTCTTTTAATTATTTCTGAAGAAGTAGAAGGCGAAGCTTTAGCAACTTTGGTAGTAAACAAATTAAGAGGTTCTCTTAAAATTGCTGCCGTTAAAGCTCCAGGTTTCGGAGACAGAAGAAAAGCAATGTTAGAAGACATCGCTATCTTAACTGGCGGACAAGTTGTTTCTGAAGAAAGAGGTTTCAATATGGATAATGTTACTATTGAAATGTTAGGTAGAGCAGAAAAAGTAACTATCGACAAAGACAATACAACCATCGTAAACGGAGCTGGTAACGAAGAAGAAATCAAAGGTAGAGTAAACCAAATTAAAGCTCAAATGGAATCTACTACTTCTGATTATGATAAAGAAAAATTGCAAGAAAGATTGGCTAAATTAGCTGGTGGTGTTGCTGTTCTTTATGTAGGTGCTGCTTCTGAAGTAGAAATGAAAGAGAAAAAAGACAGAGTTGACGATGCGCTTCACGCAACAAGAGCTGCCGTAGAAGAAGGAATTGTAGCTGGTGGTGGTGTTGCTTTAGTAAGAGCAATTTCTGCACTAGACAACCTTTCTGGAGCAAATCAAGATGAATCTACAGGTATCAAAATCGTAAAAAGAGCGATTGAAGAACCACTAAGACAAATCGTTGCAAATGCAGGTGGTGAAGGTTCTGTAATTGTAGCTAAAGTAGCAGAAGGAAGCGGAGATTTCGGTTATAATGCTAAAACTGACGAGTATGTAAATATGCTAGAAGCAGGAATTATAGACCCAACCAAAGTAACCAGAGTTGCCTTAGAAAACGCTGCTTCTGTATCAGGAATGCTATTAACTACAGAATGTGTAATCACAGAAGTTCCAAAACCTGAAGGCGCAATGCCACCAATGGGAGGAGGAATGCCAGGAATGATGTAACAGCGTGTCGCTGAAACAATAAAATTTAAAATCCGTTCAATTTTTTTTGGACGGATTTTTTATTTCTTAATACATTTCAATCTATCAAAAATATCATTAATTTCAATCCCTTGCCAGTATGAAAAATTTAAAATATAATCGCCATCATCAGAGAATTCACTTTTTTTGTCAATAATCCCAATTTCATCTCCAATTTTAATTTCATCATCTTTTTTAAAGTTTGTAGAATTCAAATCAGAATAAACATAAAATTCATTATCCCCTTTTCTAACAAGAATACTTAAAAGATTGCCTGTAAAAATTATACTATAAACTTTTCCTTCCGAAATAGAAATTACTGAAATTGGTTTCTCAGAATGAACATTTGTTGATTTGCTTGGATTGGAACCTTCATAAATATTCCAACAATCTCTTTTTGTTCTAAACTCATAAGATTCACTATAATAAGTCACTCCATTTTCCACAGGACAATCTATTTTTTGAGAAAAACAAAACACGGAAACTAATAAAAAAACAACGGTTAAAAATTTCATGTCACTAAATTAAAAATATAAACTCATAATTTCTCCCAATAAAACATTAAACTATTCCTAAATTTCTTTTTTTATGATAGTTCGCAATTTGTTATAAATGAAAAAAAATTTGCAGCGAAGCGACTTTGCGAGCCTTAAAAAAAGTATTATAATAAAAAGCTTTGCGAACTTTGCGTGAAAACCAATTAACATATAATCAAAGTTTTTTAAACATATTTTTTATTTCAAAAAAAAATCAAGAAATTAGTAAAATTAATTTCAAACTAATGAAACCATATATCGCCATCAACGCTTCTGCTGGTTCTGGTAAAACATACACTTTGGTACAAAGAGTGTTGATGATTTGCCTTGAAAATCCATATCAAAAAGACGCTATTCGTCATATTTTGGCGTTGACGTTTACCAATAAAGCAGCCAACGAAATGAAAGAAAGAATTCTTTCTTGGCTCAAAGAATTTACACAAGAAAACTACGCTGAAAACGATAAATTACTCGGAATTCAGCAGAAATTTGAGGAACAAGGCAAGAAAATTACACTTGATGATTTGCATCAACGTTCGCAAAAAGTGCTAGATTACATTTTGCACAACTACTCTACTCTTAACATTGGTACGATTGATAAATTCAATACAAAATTGGTGAGAAGTTTTTCTTATGAATTGGGTTTGGCGCAGAATTTCAATCTCGAAATTCAGCCAGAACCTTTCTTGATTGAAGCGGTGGATCAAATGCTCAATAAAATTGGCGAAGACGAACAAATTTCCGAAGCTTTTTTGGATTATGTAAATTATAGTCTCGACCAAAATGAGCGTGTCAACATCAACAAAACCCTACTCGATTCTGCAAAAGAATTTGTGAATGATAAGCATTATCATTGGCTCGAACAAAATAAAGATTTCGATTGGAAAGCATACGAAAACACCAAAAATAACATCAGAAAAGAAATAAAAGAACTTAAAGACAATTCTAAAAAAATTGCCCAAGATTCTTTAGATTTAATTAAAAACAACGGTTTAGAAATCGAAGATTTTTCACAAGGAGCAAATGGAATTGGAGGCTTTTTCAAAAAAATTATTGAATTTACTTCGGGAAAAAGAGATTTTCCTTTTCCTGTAAACGAAGAAAACTTCTTAAATAATGCTGCTAAAGGCGCTTCTGGAAAAGGCAAAAACAAAGAATCTGAAATTTTTGGAATTTTAGAAACTTTAATTGAAAATCGAAGAAAAATTATTCAAAATTATATTCTCGGAGAGAAAAAAGAGAAAATTTTGCGTGCTTTGTTGCCTTTGAAAGTTAACAAAGAAATTCAAGACCAATTACAACAAATTGAAGATGAAAACGATTTGGTTTTGCTTTCAAAATTTAATGTTTTGATTAATGAAAACCTTCGAAACGAGCCTTCTGCATTCATTTATGAAAAAGTGGGAACTCAATTTCAGCATTATTTTTTTGATGAGTTTCAAGATACTTCTGCATTACAGTGGATGAATTTTCTTCCGCTTCGCGACCACAATATCGCTACCGAAAATTCTAGTTTTACGTTAGTTGGCGACCCGAAACAAAGTATTTACAGATTCAGAGGTGGAAATGCAGAAATAATGCTCGACATTATCAATAAAAAAGATTTTTCACCAATTAAAGTGGAGATAGAAACGCTTCAACAAAACTTTAGAAGTGCCAAAAATATTGTGAAATTTAACAATGAATTGTATCATTTTTACGGAAGTTATCTGAATGAAGAACACGCCAAATTATTCGGAAAAGATGCAGAACAAAGCGCTTTTTCTGAAAAAGAAGGCAGAGTGAAAGTCCATTTTTTAGAAAACGATTTGAAGGAAATTTATTACCAGGATTGCGCCGAAAAAATGCAACAAGATTTGCAAGAGTGCATCAATAATGGTTTTGAATTTTCTGACATCACCATTCTTTGCCGAGGAAATAATGACATTTTCAATTTTTCTAAATTGTTGGGAAACCTGAAAGTGAATTACAAAGGGGAAGAAACGTACATTAAAACCATTTCGGAAAAAGGTTTAACACTAGAACTTTCGGGAACACTTCGTGCTTTGATTCAATTTTTATATTGGGAAACTTTTCCTAAAAACAGAAGATTTTTGGTAAAAATGATGTACGAATTAGAAAAATCTGGCAGAATAACAATGCAGGATTTTTCGGTGGAAATGAAGCAAATTTTAGAAATCGAAAGTAAAAAAGACATCGAAAATTTCATCAAAGAAAACTATGGGGTTGCACTGAAACAAGAAGATTTTCCGCATCTTAATTTGTACAATTTCATAGAATATTACATCCACGAATTTTCGGTGAAAGATAAAGAAACCGATTTCTTGCTCAATTTTTTGGAATTGCTTTACAACTACACCCAAAATGCAGGTGCAACGTTGAAAGATTTTCTTAATTTTTGGGAAGAAGAAGGCAAAAATACGAGCAACCAAGCTTCGGAAAACATTGATGCTATTCAATTAATGACCATTCACAAAGCAAAAGGTTTAGAATTCCCGATTGTATTTCTTCCGATGGAAAATGCGCATAAGGACAATAAAATTCAAGATTGGTTTTCTTTGGAAGAAAATATCGCTTTGAAATCGGTAAATATTGGTGGTTTTGACAAAAAATTACAAACCTACGATGATCAAATTTCTGAATTTAACGAAGAAAATGCTTACAAAAATTTTATCGACCGATTGTGTTTGCAATATGTTGCCACAACAAGACCTGTGGAACAACTTTTTCTGTATGTTCAAAAACCAACTAAAGATAAAAACGGAAACGAAAATCCATCAAATATTGAAATTTATGATTTCTTAAAATCTAAAAACAGAGAAAATGTAGACAGTTTTGATATTTTTAAAATTGATGAAAATACGCTGAAAAAACAAAGTAAGAAAGAAGAAAAACAACACATTTCTCAACAAATTTCTTCTTTAACTCAAAAGCACGAAAAATCTGCCAATATCACGATTGCAACGCCTTCTAAAAATTATCAGGAAAGAAATGAAAAGGTTAGAAACGGAATTTTCGCCCATGAAATTTTAGCCAAAATCAACACTAAAAATGATGTAGAAAAAGTTTTGAAATCTTATCTATTAGAAGGATTAATCACTGAAAATGAAAAATCTGAAATCGCTGAAAGAATTTTTGAAATCATCACAAAACATCCGAAATATTTTTCAGAAAATCAAGAAGTTTTAAGCGAAAGAGATTTGATGATTGAAGGAAAAACTTATCGACCAGACAGAATGGTGAAAATAGATAACGCTTGGTTTATCATCGATTTTAAAACCGGAAATCCGTCAGAAAAACATCAAAAACAAATTGATTTATACCAAAACGCCATGGAAAATTTGGGCAGAAAAATTGGTGGAGCCGAATTGATTTATTTGTAACTTTATAAAAATTAATACCATGAAAAAATTATTATTTCTCCTTGCTTTATGGTTTACTGAATTGAGTGTTGCACAAGAAAATAACCTCAGAAAAATTATTTCTAACAACTCTCAGAATGTAAAAATCCGAGATAACAAAAACTTCCAAAATGTACTTTATGTAATTGACGGAATGCCAACTTTTTCTGATTGCTCTGCTATTAATGTTCAAAACATTGAAAGTATTAATGTTATAAAAGGAGAAAGAGCAACGGGATTATATGGTTATAGAGCAAAAAATGGAGTTTTAATCTTTAAAACTAAACCAAATACTCAATTTCTAAATTTTAAAAATATTGTTAAAGAATTTAAAATTTCAAAAGCAGACCAATTCTTGCCAATTGTGCTCAACAAACATTTCGTTGACGAAAAAGAATATCTTTTGCTTGATAAATCTGCCATCATTTCTGTGAAAATTCTGGAGGAACAACCATTTGTTGAACCTGTTCTTTTGCCAAAAGGAAAAGCCATTTATATTGAAGCAATGGAAACAAAATAGTAGAGAAAAAATAATTAAGATGGTTGTATGAAACGTTAAAATCTCGAAACACGAATCCCATATCTCAATACTTTTTCACTATTTTTGTTCAATGAATTCAAACCTCGAACTTCAACTCAAAACGCTTCCTTCAGAACCCGGAGTTTACCGTTATTACGATAAAAACGGTCAACTTCTCTATGTAGGAAAAGCTAAAAATTTGAAGAAAAGAGTGCTTTCTTATTTCAACAAAAATCAAAACGGTTACAGAACCAGAATTATGGTTTCTAAAATCGTTCGATTAGAAACGACCGTTGTAAATTCTGAATATGACGCACTTTTGTTAGAAAATAATCTGATAAAAGAACATCAACCGTTTTACAATGTGATGTTGAAAGACGACAAAACCTATCCTTGGATTTGCATCAAAAACGAAAATTTTCCACGAATTTTTATGACGAGAAATGTCGTTAAAGACGGCAGCGAATATTACGGACCTTACGCAAAAGTTCGTCCTGCCAAAATTTTGTTGGAGACGATTAAAAATTTGTATAAAATTCGTTCTTGCAGTCTTGATTTGGCTCCCCAAAAAATTGAAGATGGAAAATATAAAGTTTGTCTAGAATATCATATCAAAAATTGCAAAGGTCCTTGTGAAGGCTTAGAAAGTCTGGAAAGTTATGATGAAAAAATAGACGCCATCCGTGGAATCATCAAAGGAGATTTCCGAAAAGCGAGGAAATATTTAGAAGACGAAATGTTTCGTTTTGCTGCCAATTTAGAATTTGAAGCGGCACAAAATGTAAAAGAAAGATTAGATATTTTAGAAGATTACCAAGCGAGAAATACGGTTGTCAATCCAAACATAGATGATGTAGATGTTTTCGGAATGACGAGTGATGAAACTGCTGCTTATGTGAATTTCTTTAAAATCAGAAACGGAAATATTGTGCAAAGTTTCACTACAGAAATCAAAAAAATGCTGGAGGAAACCGATGAAGAAATTTTGGAAGAAGCACTCATAGAAATCCGACAAAAATTCGCTTCGGAATCCAAAGAAATTTTGCTTCCTTTTCACTTGAATATAGAAATTCCGAATATAAAACTCATCGTTCCAAAAGTGGGCGATAAGAAACGAATTGTAGAACTTTCTGAAAAAAACGCCAAAGAATACAGACTGGAAAAACTGAAACAAGTACAAATTGTAGATCCAGAAAGACACACCAACAGAATTATGGCAGAAATGCAAAAACTGCTCAGAATGCCTGTAGAACCTAGACATATAGAAGGTTTTGACAACTCCAATATTCAAGGAAGTAATCCTGTTTCTGCGTGTGTTGTTTTCAAAGATGGAAAACCTAGTAAATCTGATTACAGAATTTTTCATGTAAAAACAGTGGAAGGTCCAAATGATTTTGCGACGATGGAAGAAGTGATTTACAGACGTTACAAAAGAATGCTAGATGAAGGTGAAAATCTTCCGCAATTGATTTTGATTGACGGTGGAAAAGGTCAACTTTCGTCTGCGGTAAAAAGTTTAAAATTACTTGGTTTGTACGGAAAAATCACGATTGTAGGTATTGCAAAACGTTTGGAAGAAATTTTCTTTCCAGAAGATCCAATTCCGTTGTATTTAGATAAAAAATCTGAAACTTTGAAAATTTTGCAAAGAGTAAGAGACGAAGCGCACCGTTTTGGTGTGAAACATCACAGAACACGCAGAACCAACAATACCATAAAATCTGAATTAGAAGAAATCCCTGGAGTTGGCGAAAAAACCATAGAATTGCTTCTGAAAAAACTAAAATCTGTAAAACGCGTGAAAGAAGCCAACCTAGAAACTTTGGAAGAAATTCTCGGTAAACAGAAAGGGAAAATTGTTTGGGAGTTTTTTAATCAATAAAAAGATTTATTTATAAACCACAAAAGACACAAAAGAAATGTTTGAAAATAAGTTTGCCAAAAGTAAAAAAAGTTTTCACTAATCACTTTTTTTACTTTTGGATAGCTTAGAATAAAATAAATCTTTAATCGCTTTTGCGGTTAAAAAAGGAAAAAATTGATACTCTGCTTTTTATTTCGCTATAAAAACTTCTCTTTTAAAATCTCCATCACTGGTTGGAATTTCTATCACCAGATTTCCGTTTTCTGTGTAACCAATTGTAGAAGTTCCGTTTTCTAAAGTGACTCTGTAAACATCTGATTTTGTAGTATTTTTAAACGTGGCAAAAGGAACAGAACTACTAGAACTTACCAAAATGAATTGATCTTTAGAAATCTGAATTTTTTGGAAACTCATTGCTCCATTGCTATAACTTTCTGCTTTTTTGGAAACTTCTGGAGTTGCAGAATTTGTAGAAGTTACTACAGCCTGAACTGGCTTTTCTACAACGGTTTCTACTGCGATTTTTTCAGTTGGTTTTGCTACAACTTCTATTTCTTTAGGTTGAGAATTTTGTAAATTTTTGAGTGAAATAGCCATCGCGTCTTGATAACCTAACTCGAAATCCTTAATCATAGAAGTTCCTTTGGTTTCAAAAACTACGTTTTTCTCGCAATTCAAAAATTGTAATTTCAGTCGGTTTCTGAACATGTTAGAATCATTAAGTAAATCTGCATTTAAAACTTTGCAAGGATTTTGTCTTAATTCTAAAGGCCAATTTACAATGTCATCTTGAATTACTTTATATTTCTTTGCTTCTAAAGATTTTTTCAAAAGGGTATTGAGATTATATTCATTTGCTTCAAAATCTTTGAACTTTTTAGGAACATAAATGTATTCGTAATCGGTAATATTTTGAGCAGAAAATAATAGGGTAAAAAACAAGAAAGCAAGTGCAAATGATTTTTTCATTGTGAGAAATTTTAGTGAAGTAAATGTAAAAAATAATTAAGTTCTAATGAAATTAATTTTCTGAAAAACGTGCTTACGAAGAAATGAAAGTGAAAAATAGCCCTGATTGAGCCTTTGTTTGAGCTCTTTTTGTTTTTTATAGATTCTTCGACTTCGCTCAGAATGACAAAAAACAAAAAAGCGAGTGGCGAAAGCAGGTGAAAACGTGATTAAAAACTGAAAACGGGTTGCTTCTAATATCTAAAATCCCTCATATCCAATTTCAGAGAAAAGAAATTAGAGAAATAATTGCTGCCGCCAATTCCTGTATTGGTGATGGCATAATCTAGCGTAAGTCCCTTGTATTTGATGCCAATTCCAGCGCTTGGTTGCATAGAAACTTTGCGTTTTAGGTCTTCGATATCGGTCACAGTTTGAAATCTATTGAGTCCAGCTCTCACAAAAATCATTTTCTGGAAACTGAGTTCTGCACCCAAATAAGGCGAAATACTTGCAAAATCGGTAGAAATTACTGCGGCGGTTTTGGCAAAATCTACATTAAGACCGGCTTCTGGCAATAATTCTAAATCTCTGTTGATTTCGAAATTTTTGGAAACACCTAGATTCAGTTTAGGCATCGTTATTTCCATTTTATCTTTCGGAGCAGGATTAAATTCTTCTCCGTTTACTACTGCTGACAATTCTTTTTGGTTGATGCTCCAAAAATTAACCGTAGTCGTTGCATCTCTCAGCATAGCTCCAAATTGGTAACCAGAATCTGCACGATAAATGGCTCCTGCATCAAATCCAAACCCAAAACCATTGGCAAATTTCCCAATATTTCGGTAAACGATTTTGGCATTAATTCCTACGCTTAGTTTTTGGTTTCCACCAGGACGAAAAGCATAAGAAATAATTCCTGCATAATCTGAAGTGGAAAATTTAGAAATTTTATCATAATCAATATTTCCTTCGGAGTCTATCATCTGAGTAGTGTTCAAAATATTATCCACTCCCAGTCTCACAATAGAAATTCCCAAAACGCCATCTTTAGAATCGAGCGCTTTGGCGAAAGAAATATAATCGTATTTCGCAATAGATTCGAAATATTCTGCGTGCATTGCTGCACCATGCCAATCACTTTCTACTTCGGTTAAGCCAGCTGGATTCCACATCGGAGCATAGACATCATTCTGATTAGAAATCACAGCGCCTCCCATTGCTAAACCTTTGGCTCCAGCTCCAATATTGAGAAATTCGTTAGAATATTTTCTTACGATTTGTGCGTTGCCAATGATTGACAAAAAGGTTAAAAGAAGTAAATATTTTTTCATCAAATTTGTTTAATATCACTCTTGAGTGTTTTCTTTTGCTATTTCTTTGGATTTTTTTCTGGCTTTAATGACTCCGTTAATAACAATTGCCAAAATCATAACCAAAGAAGCTCCATAAAAAACAGCACTCATTTTTTCTGATTCTCCAAAGATAAAAAAAGCCAATATAATTCCATAAATAGGCTCTAAATTCACTGTAAGAATCAAGGTAAATGGTGAAATATACTTCATCAGATTCACTGACTCAAACATAGGATATGCTGTAAAAACACTCGCCAATAAGGTTAATAACGCTAAATCACGGTAACTTATTTCGCCAATTTGTGAAATTTGACCAGAAAAAACGTAATACAAACTAATCACCAGAAAACCTCCGAAAATTTCATAGAAAATAATATTTCCAGATGATGTTTTGCCATATAATTTTCCGTTAAAAACTGAAAAAATAGTTCCGAGTAAAGCGCAAATTAACCCGTAAATAATTCCTAATTTATACTGAAATTCTACTTTGAAAATTAAGGAAATACAAATCACAATTACTATTCCCATCACAATCTCCGAAAGGTCTATTTTTCTTTTAAAAATAAGAGGTTCTAGTAGTGCGGCAAACAAGGTAGATGTTCCCAGACAACTCAGCGCAATAGATACATTAGAAACCTTAATAGAACTGAAGAAAAACAACCAGTGAAATGCCATTAAACTTCCTATTCCTACTAATTTTAAGAGCAATTTCTTAGAAACTTTTATGCTGTCTTTTTTGATTATCCTAATAAATAGATAGAGAAAAACCGAAGCAAAAAGCATTCTGTAAAAAACCAAAACTTCTGCATTCGCATGAATCAGTTTTCCCAAAATAGCAGTAAATCCCCATAAAAAAACAATCAAATGAAGCCTAAAAGTAGAAGTTTTATACATATCTCAAATTTTCTGTACAAAAATATCATTAATTTTCTATTTATCATTGGGTTTCCTCAAATCATTCCTATAAACACGCCCCGAATTTTCTTCGAAAATTCGGGGCGTTGCTCAAATAATAAACTATAAAAACTAACTAGGAAAAATAAATCATTAAATTCTTTTTATAAGTAACGGAAAAACAAGATTCAATATTTCTTAAAAATTAGTTAAATTTTTATTTTTTTTGGCGCCAATTTCGTGCTGTCGCCAGTCGCTTCCCGAAAGCCAAATTCATTCCCATTTCTTTTCGGGAGAGCTCCAACAATGGCTCCATCACGGGCGCAGTTCGGTCATTAAATCACTTTCAGAGTTAAAATTTAAATTTATGGTACATCTCATTCAGAATTCATTTCTTATTTTTTATAAAATGTGTATTTTTAGAGACACAAAATAAATTATGGACTTACAATTCAATAAAAACGAAGACACTAATAAACTCAGGCTTTCAGAAATTAATCAACTCTACGCCAAAATCAAAAAAGGTGGCGGAGAAAAAGCTTTACAAAAACAACATGAACAAGGTAAACTCGCCGCTAGAGAACGCATCGCTTATCTGCTTGATAATGATGATGAAGCGATAGAAATAGCGGCTTTTGCAGGCCACGAAATGTATGAAGAACATGGTGGCTGTCCAAGTGCAGGAGTAGTTGTAAAAATAGGGAAGATTTCAGGCAAACAGTGCATCGTTGTAGCCAATGATGCTACCGTAAAAGCAGGAGCTTGGTTCCCAATTACTGGAAAGAAAAACCTTAGAGCACAAGAAATCGCCATGGAAAACAGACTGCCCATCATCTATTTGGTAGATTCTGCAGGTGTTTATCTTCCTATGCAAGATGAAATTTTCCCTGACAAAGAACATTTTGGTAGAATTTTTAGAAATAATGCGAAAATGTCTTCTATGGGAATCATACAAATTTCTGCCATTATGGGAAGTTGTGTTGCAGGTGGAGCTTATCTACCTATTATGAGTGATGAAGCCATAATTGTAGATAAAACAGGTTCTATTTTCTTAGCAGGAAGTTATTTGGTAAAAGCTGCAATTGGTGAAAATATTGACAATGAAACTTTAGGCGGAGCAATTACACATTGTGAAATTTCTGGAGTTACAGATTACAAAGCCAAAGATGATAAAGACGCTTTAGACAGAATTAAAAATATTATGAAATCCATTGGTGATTTCGAAAAAGCAGGATTCGACAGGATTGAAAGTTTTCCTCCTAAAGAAAATCCAGAAGAAATTTTTGGCATTATTCCCGCTTCTCGAAGCGAACAGTATGACACTTATGAAATCATCAAACGATTAGTTGATAATTCAGAATTTGAAGAATATAAACCTGATTATGGCAAAACTATCATTTGTGCTACAGCAAGAATCGATGGTTGGTCAGTAGGAATTGTAGCCAATCAAAGAAAAATGGTAAAATCTGGGAAAGGTGAAATGCAATTTGGAGGTGTTATTTATTCAGATTCTGCAGATAAAGCTACTAGATTTATAGCCAATTGTAATCAAAGAAAAATTCCTTTGGTTTTCTTACAAGATGTAACTGGCTTTATGGTAGGTTCTAAATCAGAACATGGTGGTATTATAAAAGATGGCGCCAAGATGGTAAATGCAGTTGCAAATTCAGTTGTTCCAAAATTTACGATTATAACAGGAAACTCATTTGGAGCAGGCAATTATGCCATGTGCGGAAAAGCTTATGACCCAAGATTAATTGTTTCTTGGCCATGGGCAGAATTAGCCGTTATGGGAGGCTCACAAGCAGCAAAGGTTTTGGTTCAAATTCAAGAATCTACTCTCAAAAAACAAGGAAAGGAAATTACAACAGAAGAGCATAATGCACTTGTAGAGAAAATCACTCAGAACTACACCAAACAAACAAAAGTAGAATACTCAGCTGCTAGGATTTGGGTTGATGCTATTATCAATCCCTTAGACACAAGAAAATGGATATCCCATGGCATTGAAACTGCAAATAATTCTCCTATTACAGATAAGTTTAATTTGGGAGTAATTCAAGTATAATATATTTAATCATAAACAAAATTATAAAATAAAAAGCCTCTGTCCTTCATTAGAACAGAGGCTTTTTAATGCTTTTCCTTCTTCAAATATAAATTGATGTTTATAATTTATAATTATATAATAAAGTCAATTTTCATGAGTATTTTCTCATTTAAAGTATTCTGCTTTCAAAATGATAGCTTGATGAGATTGGATTAGATAGAATAGGTATAAAACAAAAAATCCTCATCATTTGCATGATGAGGATTTCAAAATAAAAACTGGCGGCGACCTACTCTCCCGCGTTAGCAGTACCATCGGCGCTA
>VFQM010001895.1_pt1 | contig 16951 bp, 14 predicted proteins | sample 3512391 | NCBI WGS metagenome assembly VFQM01 (sample SAMN10412369, study PRJNA504923) | tailings metagenome | isolation source: Replicate 1 from Balatoc abandoned mine | place: Philippines
AGCGCGGCCTGATCGTCGCGCCGCCGCGCACCGGTAAGACGGTGCTGCTGCAGAATATCGCCCATTCGATCACCGCCAATCATCCGGAATGCTACCTGATCGTGCTGCTGATCGACGAGCGGCCTGAAGAAGTGACCGACATGCAGCGCTCGGTGAAGGGCGAGGTGGTGTCCTCGACCTTCGACGAGCCCGCGGCGCGCCACGTCCAGGTCGCCGAAATGGTCATCGAGAAGGCCAAGCGCCTCGTCGAGCACGGCCGCGACGTCGTCATCCTGCTCGACTCGATCACCCGTCTTGGCCGCGCCTACAACACCGTCGTGCCGTCATCCGGCAAGGTGCTGACTGGTGGTGTCGACGCCAACGCACTGCAGCGCCCGAAGCGCTTCTTCGGCGCGGCGCGCAACATCGAGGAAGGCGGTTCGCTGACCATCATCGCCACCGCGCTGATCGACACCGGCAGCCGCATGGACGAAGTGATCTTCGAAGAGTTCAAGGGTACCGGCAACTCGGAAATCGTGCTCGACCGCAAGGTTGCCGACAAGCGCATCTATCCGGCAATGGACATCCTCAAGTCGGGCACGCGCAAGGAGGACCTGCTGGTCCAGCGCCAGGACCTGCAGAAGATCTTCGTCCTGCGCCGCATCCTGGCGCCGATGGGCACGACCGATGCGATCGAGTTCCTCATCGACAAGCTGAAGCAGACCAAGACCAACGGCGACTTCTTCGATTCGATGAATACCTGATCCCGCCTCAGCGGCGCCGAAGTGCTTCTTCGAGCTTTTCGGCGTCGGTGATGACAGGAAGGCAAATTGGGCCGGCGCAGAGATAGGCGCCGGCCTTTTTCATGTCGGGCAGTTCGTCTCCGGGCAATCTTGCCGCGGAGGGATCTCCCCCGAGAGGCAACAATATGTCGACCCGACGCGGATCAGGATTCCGATTCGCCACCGAAACGAGAATTGGCTCGTCGGGATTTTCGACGATCACGAGCTTCGAGGGTTCGAGCAACAGGGCGCATGCGTTGACGATGCCCGCCTGCCCGTATTGCTGGCTCTGGATGCGGCCAGTGGCGTGGGCCGCCATTTCCCAGGCGCGCCGTTCGAGAGCGATGTCGGCGGTGGCGGTCGCCAATCCGGTGATCGCTTCTATGATCTGGCCGGTTGCCGATGGGATTGCTTCATCAACGTCACCGCGGATGCGAAGAGGCACATCGAGGCTATCGGAAGCGGTGAGGAAGTAGCCCGTTCCGGATGCGTCGAGATGCCAACGGTCGAGTTGCGCCAGGAAATCGCGCGCACGGTCGAGATAGGCGGCCTCGTGCGTGGCCTGGAACAGCGCAACCGCCGCGTTGATCATAGCCGCATAGTCGCTGGAGAGCGCTGGATAGAGCCGTTTGGTCTCCAGGCTGGAATGGGGCAGGCGGCCGTCATGGTCGGCCGATGCGACGATGCTTGCGAAGTTCTCTGCTGCTGCTTTGATCCAGTCTGGCCTGGCGAGCGAACGCCCGGCCTCCGCCAGCGCTGCTATCATCAGGCCGTTCCAGTCGGTCAGGGCCTTGCCGTCCCGGCCGGGGCGTACGCGCCGATCGCGTTCTGACAGCAACCTTTCCGCGATCGCACGGGCCGCATCAGGCTCCGCCAGTGCCAGTGTTGCCTGGCTTTCCGTTTGGCAGACGACCGGCTCCCCCTCCCAGGCCACCGGCTTGGAAAGCATGAAGTATTTGAAAAATATAGATGAATCGCTCCTGAGTGCCAATTCGACCTGCGCTTTGCTCCACGTGTAGAAGCGGCCTTCCTCACCCTCGCTGTCGGCGTCTAGGCTGGAGGCGAAAACACCGTCCGGCAGTTGCATTTCTCGCAGCAGCCAACCGACTGTGGATTCGATTCGTTCCCGAAACAGTTCGTTGCCACTTTCCGCATATGCCCAGTTGAGCAGCCGCACCAGTTGGGCATTGTCGTAGAGCATCTTCTCGAAATGCGGAATCATCCACTCGGCGTCGGTCGAGTAGCGGGCGAGACCGCCGCCAATGTGATCGTAGATGCCGCCGCGCAGCATGTGCTCTAGGCTTTCGAGGACGTCGTCGCGATGCCTGCCGTCGCCCGTCCGGAGCCACGACAGCCACAGCGTCTGCATGAAGGGAGCGTTTGGGAATTTCGGTGCGCCGCGCAACCCACCTTTGTCCCTGTCAATCATGCCGGATATGCCGGATGCCAGGGATTTCAGCTGGTCGGGTGTGATATCGGCTGCACCGGCGCTCCCGCCAAGCCTTTCGCCCACATGCCGGCTGAGTTCCTGTGCGCCGTGCAGGATGCCCGGCCGCTTCTCTCGCCACGCGGCATCGACGGCATTGAGTACTTGTATGAAGCCGGGGCGGCCATAACGGGCGTCGCGCGGAAAATAGGTGCCGCCCCAGAACGGCTTGGCATCCGGCGTCAGGAACATGGTCAGCGGCCATCCGCCTTGCTCGCCCATGCTGGCGAGTGCTGCCATATAGATCTGGTCGATGTCGGGGCGCTCTTCGCGGTCAACCTTGATATTGACGTACAGCCGGTTCATTACCTCGGCGACTTGGTCGTTCTCAAAACTCTCGTGGGCCATGACATGGCACCAGTGGCACGCGGCGTAGCCGACAGAGAGCAGGATCGGCCGGTCGAGCCGAACTGCCTCGGCAAGCGCGTCCTTCGACCAACCTCTCCAGTGCACGGGATTGTCGGCGTGCTGGCGCAGATAAGGACTGCCTTCTTCGCTGAGCAGGTTCTTTGGCGGAAGCATGGTCGGCTTGTTCCGTAGCAGGTGATAAGAGATTTCAAACTAGGGCGCTTCCGAAAGGCCGGCAAATGCAATTCACCGAATCGATCGTCGCACTGTCTAGCGGGCATCTGCCGTCCGGGGTCGCGATCGTCCGGATCTCCGGGCCGCACGTTCGATTCGCCCTCGAAACGATTTGTGGCGCTGTTCCTGAAGCGCGTTGTGCCCGATATGGCTCGTTGCATCGGGCCAGCGGCGAGCTGGTCGATCGTGGACTTGCGCTGTTCTTTCCCGGTCCAAACAGCTTTACCGGCGAAGACTGCGCGGAATTCCATGTCCATGGGGGCAGGGCAGTTGTCGCTGCGCTGTTGGGAGAGATCGGTGGCCTCGCCGGTTTCCGGCACGCCGAACCGGGCGAGTTCACGCGGCGGGCGTTCCTGAATGGCAAGATGGATCTGCTAGCGGCGGAAGCGCTGGCGGACCTCATCAATTCGGAGACCGAGGCGCAGCGCAAATTTGCCGTGTTGAACGCCGGCGGAGCGCAGAGCGATCTCTACCGGTCCTGGCGGCAGCGGCTGATCCATGCACGTGCCATGATCGAAGCCGAGATGGACTTTGCCGATGAGTCCGACGTCCCGGGTTCGGTGTCCGACATGGTCTGGGACGATGTTGCTCGGCTGATCCAGGAGATTGCCCGGCACATCGCCGGATATGGCAAGGCGGAGATGATCCGTGACGGTTACGATGTCGTGATCCTGGGCGCACCCAATGCGGGCAAATCGAGCCTGCTCAATGCGTTGCTGAAGCGGGAAGCGGCAATCGTCACCGATGAACCGGGCACCACCAGGGACCTCGTCGAGGCGGCGCTCGACCTGGACGGTTTGAAGATCAGGGTGACGGACACTGCAGGGTTGCGGGAACCCACCGGGAAGGTCGAAGCGATCGGCATCGAGCGCGCCCGCGATCGGGCGAGATCGGCCGATCTCATATTGTATCTGGAGGACATGGCAGAGCCCGACGTGGCGGCCGCACTTCCGGACGACGTTCCGTTTGTGAGGGTAGGAACGAAGCTGGACCAGGTCCAGGGCGATGACGCCTCATATGATGTCCGGATTTCGTCCAAGTCCGGGGAAGGGCTGGATGCGCTCTCGGATCTCATTGCCGAAAGAGCCCTGGCAGCAGTCGGTAGCCGCGCCGACGTACTTCCATCCCGGATGAGGCATGTCGAACTGCTCATGCAGGCCAACCGTCATCTGGAAGACGCGCTGATGGGCGGGAATCACATACTGGAACTCAAAGCCGAGAATCTGCGCCTGGCGAGCGACCGAATCGGCCGCATCTCGGGTTCGGTGGACGTGGAAGACCTCCTGGATGTGATCTTTTCACAATTTTGCATCGGCAAATGATTCACGTGAAACACTGCCTGCCACACGGGGATTCTCGATGATTCACGTGAAACATCCGGAAGAACTGTGAGGTCCGCGCGGATTGGTTGTTTCACGTGAAACCACCACCAGAGCGATTCTCTTGACATAGGGTGTCGTAAGGGACATCTGTCGCACATGCTTTTCAGGAGAGAGTCATGAGCGAACGCTACGACGTGGTCGTAGTCGGTGGCGGGCACGCCGGCTGTGAGGCGGCGTCCGCTGCAGCGCGAGCTGGCGCCAGGACCGCGCTGGTCACCCTGCGTCGTGACACGATCGGAACCATGTCCTGCAATCCGGCCATCGGTGGCCTGGGCAAAGGGCATCTCGTTCGCGAAATCGACGCGATGGACGGGCTTATGGGCCGCGTTGCAGACGCTGCCGGCATCCAGTTTCGCCTGCTCAATCGCCGCAAGGGCCCGGCAGTGCGCGGTCCGCGCACTCAGGCGGACAGGAAGCTCTACCGTCTGGCGATGCAGGATGCCATCGCCGCGCAGGCCGGCCTCGATGTCATCGAAGGCGAGGTGTTTGATTTTGACATCCAGGAAGACCGTGTTGAAGGCGTCATCCTGGCGGACGGACGGAGGCTCGATTGCGGCGCTATCGTGCTGACGACGGGGACGTTCTTGCGGGGTCTCATCCATATTGGCGAGCGCAAGTTCCCGGCCGGTCGCATGAACGAAGAGGCCTCCCTCGGGCTTTCCGAGACTTTGAAACGGGCTGGGTTCCGGCTCGGTCGGCTGAAAACCGGCACGCCGCCGCGCCTTGACGGCAAGACCATTGACTGGGCTTCGCTTGACAAGCAGGCCGCGGACGAGGAGCCAGTTCCGTTCTCCCTCCTGACTGACAAAATCGTCAATCCGCAGATCGAATGCGGCATTACGCGGACGACTGACCGCACCCATGCGATCATCCGCGAGAACCTTGGCCGCTCGGCAATGTATTCCGGATCCATCGAAGGGGTGGGGCCGCGCTATTGTCCCTCGATCGAAGACAAGATCGTGAAGTTCGGCGACAGGGAGGGGCACCAGATATTCCTGGAGCCTGAGGGGCTGGACGACGACACGGTGTATCCGAACGGCATCTCCACGTCGTTGCCGGAGGACGTCCAGCTCGAGATTCTGAAGTCTATTCCCGGACTCCAGAAAGCGGTGATGCTGCAGCCCGGTTATGCGATCGAATACGATCATATCGATCCCAGGGAGCTCGAGCCGACGCTGGAAACCAAACGCGTGCGGGGATTGTTCCTCGCAGGGCAGATCAACGGCACCACCGGCTACGAAGAGGCAGGCGCACAAGGTCTTCTGGCTGGCATCAATGCCGCGAGGTTGGCCGGCGACGGCGAGCCTATCATTTTGAGCCGCACTCAGGCCTATATCGGCGTCATGGTCGACGACCTGACGAGCCGGGGCATCAGCGAACCCTACCGGATGTTCACTTCACGCGCCGAGTTCAGGCTGTCGCTGCGTGCCGACAATGCGGACGAGCGACTGACGCCGATGGCAATTGAGCTGGGGATCGCCTCGAGCGAGCGCGGGGCGCGGTATCGCGACATGATCGGAAGGGTCGATCGAGCACGCGAACTCGCCAAATCGCGGCAACTGTCGCCGAACGAAGCCCGACGCTTCGGGATCGATGTGAATCTCGACGGCGTGAGGCGATCGCTGTACGAGCTTCTCGCCTATCCGGATGTCAACCTCGAACAGCTTGCCGCCGTAGAACCCGAGCTGAAGTCGATCGATAGCAAGACGGCGGAGTCGCTTGAAACGGAGGCGAAATATTCGGTCTATCTCGATCGGCAAAGGGCAGATGCTGCATTGATCGTCAAGGAAGAGGAGAGGATCATACCCGATGAGCTTGATTTCGAGTCCGTTCCGGGCCTTTCCAACGAATTGAGACATAAGATGAAGCTACGCAGACCGCGTTCGTTGGCCGAGGCTCAACGCATTGACGGCATGACACCCGCTGCCCTTGCGATCATTCTCACGCATGTCCGCAATGCAGAGGCACAAAATCGCCGGGGTGCTGCGTGAGTGAGAATGTCTATTCGCGGTTGCAGGATGTCGCCGGGCCAGTTTCACGTGAAACATACGATCGCCTGACCGCCTTCGAACAGGTGTTTCGCAAATGGGCGAAGACGATCAACCTGGTCGCGCCATCCACTCTCGCCGAATTGTGGGAGCGCCATATCCTCGACAGCGCGCAAGTCGTGCGTTTGGGTGGCGCATCCAAACGCTGGCTCGACATCGGTTCGGGAGGCGGTTTCCCTGGGCTTGTCATCGCTTCGATGATTGCCGAGCGCGACGGAGCCTCGATCGATCTGGTGGAGAGCAATCGCAAGAAGGCCGGCTTTCTCCAGGCGGTCGTCGGGGAATTGCGGCTGCCGGCGAAGGTGCATGCGAAGCGTATCGAGGATGTGCAGGCAACGATTCGTGCGCCGGAGATACTGAGCGCCCGCGCGCTTGCGCCGCTGCCGCTGCTGCTGGAGCTTTCGGAGCCGTGGCTCGAGGCAGGAACGACGGCGCTATTTCATAAAGGCCGGGATTACCGGCAGGAACTTCAAGATTGCGCTCACAGGTGGAGATTCGATCTGGTAGAACATGCCAGCCTGACCGACGCGCAGGGAGTCATCCTCGAGATTCGGAACCTGCGTCGCGCATAACAGCGACGCCGAGACGGAAGACAGCAGTCAGCCATGAATACCGGACCAAGAATCATTACAGTCGCGAACCAGAAGGGCGGGGTCGGCAAGACGACCACGGCCATCAATCTGGCGACCGCCCTGGCAGCCATCGGCGAACGCGTTCTCATCATCGATCTGGACCCACAGGGCAATGCGAGTACCGGACTGGGCATCGACCGGCGTGACCGCAGCGCATCGTCTTACGACGTCCTCACCGGCGAGCTGGAAATCGAAGCGGCGGCGATGGAGACGGCCGTGCCGGGTCTGTCGCTGATCCCGTCGACGCTCGATCTGCTTGGAATCGAAATGGAAATCGCCTCGCAGCCGGACCGCGTCCTGAAGCTGCGCAACGCCTTGCGGGCGGCAGCCGCTCGCGCGGCCAACTACAGCTACGTCCTCATCGACTGCCCGCCGTCGCTCAATCTGCTGACGCTGAACTCCATGGCTGCGGCCGACTCGGTCCTGGTGCCGCTGCAGTGCGAGTTCTTCGCGCTCGAAGGTCTCAGCCAGCTTCTGGAGACGGTCGACCAGGTGCGGCAGACGATCAATCCGGATCTGTCGATCCAGGGGATCGTGCTCACAATGTTCGACGGCCGAAACAATCTCGCCAACCAGGTGGTCGAGGATGTCAGGGCCCATATGGGCGAGAAGGTGTACGAAACGGTCATCCCCCGCAACGTGCGCATCTCGGAGGCGCCCTCCTACGGGAAGCCTGCCATTCTCTACGATCTGAAGTGCTCCGGCAGCCAAGCCTACCTACAGCTTGCGTCGGAAGTGATCAGGCGCGAGCGCAAGCTGCGGGCTGCGTGAGACCGATTCGGTAGCGAAACAAACCGGAAAAGAAGAAGAAAATGAGCGAAGACCTTTCCAGAAAGCGGCTCGGACGAGGCCTCGCAGCCCTTATCGGTGAGATGGACAAGCCTGTCGTGCCGGAACAACAGCCGGTGGCCCTGGCCGACGGGCGCGTGCCGATCGAGTTCGTAAGCCCCAACCCGCGCAACCCGCGCCGGCATTTTGCCGAGGCCGATCTCGCGGATCTCGCCCAATCCATCCGAGAGCACGGGCTCGTTCAGCCGGTGGTCGTGCGCCCCGCCGCACAATCCGGGCGATACGAGATCATCGCCGGCGAGCGCCGCTGGCGCGCAGCTCAAAGAGCCGGCGTCAACGAGATCCCGGTCATCGTCCGCGACGTCAACGACCGCACGGCCCTGGAACTCGCCATCATCGAGAACGTCCAGCGGACCGACCTCAACGCCATCGAAGAGGCGCTTGGCTATCAGCAACTGATCGAAGATCACAACTATACCCAGGCCGATCTCGGCCAAGTGATCGGCAAGAGCCGCAGCCATGTCGCCAACACGCTGCGGCTGCTCAAGCTGCCGGACGTCGTCCGCGACATGCTCATCAATGGCGAACTGTCGGCCGGTCACGCACGCGCACTGATCACGGCGGAAGATCCGGTGTCGCTTGCCAAGCGCATCGTCGAAGACGGTCTTTCGGTGCGGCAGGCCGAAGCGCTAGCCCAGCTTCCCGCTTCCGCGGTGGCCGAGCAGAAGCAGAATCGTTCGGTCGACAAGGATCCTGACACGGTCGCGCTCGAGAAGTTGCTCACGGACGTCGTGGGCATGAAGATTTCCATCGCGCACAAGGAAAAGGGCGGTGGTGAACTGCGCGTCGCCTACCGCAGCCTGGAACAGCTGGACGATCTTTGCCGCCGCCTGAAGAGCGAAGCCATCTGATTGATTTTGCTAAGCAATGTGATGAATAACGCCGGCTAATTAGCCGGCGTTTCTATTTGCGGGCGCTAAGTCTCGCGCCTTCGACGGCGATTCCGAGCATCGCCTGGCGCGCGAGTGCGATGGCGAGATCCGGACGCTTGCGGGTCTGAAGCGTGGTCGACTGTACTCGGGCAAGCGCCCGGTTCAGTGTGTCGGAGTTCCAGCTCGCCAATGCACGTTCCACCGCGCGGCGCCTGGCGAAGAACACCGGAGGCCGCGCCGCGGCGACGACTGCGGCGGCATTGCGGTTGCCGCTTTCTAGTTCGCCGCGCATCAGGTGCAAATTCTGCAGGTGGCGTGTCGCCGCAGCGAGCAATTGTGCCGCCTGGCTGCCGGACTGGCATTGCTTAGTGAACGCCGCGTCAAATTCGGCGATGTTGCCGCCGAGCGCGGCGTCGATGGCGTCGTCCAGCGACAAGGCTGAAACGTCGCCGGTCATCGCCTTGACGTCCTCGAGCGTGATTTCACCTTTGCCCATGGCGTAGAGCGTCAGCTTCTGCACCTCGCCGCGGGTGGCGAGGCGATCGCCGCCGAGACTGCGGCGCAGGGCGTTGCGGGCATCGAGCGCCATCGTTAGACCCGCTGCGCGCAGTTCGTCGTCGATGACAGTCTCGAGGTCGCGCGCCTCGTCGCCGTAGCAGGGCAGGGCCATGCCGGCGAATGCACCCTCGACGATCGTGCGCAGCGCGGCACCCTTCTTGAGGTCACTGGCCTCGATGAGCATGATCGCATCGCGAGGCGGATCAGCGGCGAGCGCCTTGACGTCATCGGCCAATCCCTTCTGGGCCCCCGCATTGCGGACCCAGATCAGCCGCCGTGGAGCAAACATCGGAACGGTGCGCGCCTCGTCGACCAGCCGGCCGGCGTCACGGTCGACGTCCGCGGCGTCGAGTTTCACGACGGAGAAGGGATCGTCGAGCGGCAGGCCGGTCTTGGACGCGAACGCCGCTGCCCGCTCGGAAACCAGGCCGCGGTCCGGGCCATAGATCAGGACGACCACCGCCTCCGGCGAGGGCCGGGCGAGCCAGGAATCGACCTCGTGTGCTTTCTTCTGAGCCATATCGCCCTGTTAGCACAGGGCTGGGCACGGCAGCAGCAGTTTTGTCCTGTCAAAACGACGACAGCCCGAGGATCGGCGCTCCCCGGGCTGTCATGCATCAACTCAACCGTGGCGGCTGCGATCTCAATCGTCGTCGACCAGGATGCGCTCGGCGGCGCCGTCCATGTCTTCATACTGGCCACTCTTGAGCGACCACAGGAAGGCCGCAAGGCCCAGGGCGCCAAGAAACAGCGCGATTGGAAGCAGGACGATCAATCCGGTCATGACGCGATTGCCTCCTTGGACGGGAAGGCGGGCGAGGGTTCTGCCGGCTTGTCAGACCGAGCGGCCCTGCCGGTGCCGAGCCTGAGCCCGTTGGCGATCACGATAACCGAGGAGCCCGACATGGCAAGTGCGGCGACCAGCGGCGTGACGTATCCGAGCAGCGCGATCGGCACGGCAATAGCGTTGTACACCACAGCGAGCACGAGATTCTGGCGAATGAGGCGATTGGCTTCCTTGGACGTGGCCAAGGTGAGGGGGATGGCAGAGAGGCTTTCGCGCAGGAAGACGAAGTCCGCGGCACTGCGGCCGATATCGGCGGCGCTGGCCGGCGCGATGGAGACATGGGCGGCGGCCAGGGCCGGCGCGTCGTTGAGTCCGTCGCCAACCATGAGAACCTTGCGGCCCTCGGCCTTCAGTTGTTCGAGACGCTCCACCTTGCCGCTCGGCAGGACGCCGGCCTTGGCCTTATCTACGCCGAGGGCCGAGGCGACGTTAGCGACCGCCTCGGCGCGGTCGCCGGAGAGGATTTCGACCTCGATGCCCTTGTCCTCGAGCTGCGCGATCGCGGCGGCAGCACCCGCGCGAAGCTGGTCCTCGAAGCGGAACTCGGCCTGAGGCGCACCATTCTTCGACAGGATTGTGCCAGACGCAGTGTTCGACTTGCCGAGCAGCGCCCATTCGGCGCGGCCGAGTCGGTAAACGTCGTTGCCGCGCCGTGCCTCGAGGCCGAATCCAGGCACTTCCTCGACTGCGTCGAACGTCCATTTGCCCGTACCCTCGGCCGCATCGGCGAGGGCGCGGGATATCGGATGACGCGAGTGCACCGCTATCGCAGAGGCCAGCGAAAGTGCTGCGGCAGGCACGTCCCGCGCATTGGTCAGCCGGGGCATTCCGAGCGTCAGCGTACCGGTCTTGTCGAAGACGACGGTGTCGATCTCCGCCAGCCGCTCCATCGCCGAGCCGTCCTTGACCATGATGCCATTCTCGAACAGGCGGCGTGCAGCCGCCACCTGGACGATCGGCACGGCAAGGCCGAGCGCGCAGGGGCAGGTGATGATCAGCACCGCTATGGCGATGGTGATTGCAAGGTAGGCGTCACCGGAGATGGCAATCCAGCCGAGGAATGCCAGGAAGGCGGTCAGGTGGACGACGGGTGCGTAGAGCGCCGAAGCCCGGTCGGCGATGCGGCGATAGCCGCTGCGGCCGCTCTCGGCAGCTTCCATGAGCCGCAACATCTCGGCGAGGAACGAGTCCTCCGCGACCGCCGTCGCCTCGATGGTCAAGGGACCGGTGAGGTTGAGGGTTCCGGCGCGCAGGACGGCGCCCGGTTCGACCGCGACCGGGTCGCTCTCGCCGGACACGATGGCGCAGTCGAGTTCCGACCGTCCCTTGACGACCCTGGCGTCGACCGGGACGCGCTCGCCGGCAGCGAGCATGATCTGCATGCCGGGCTTGATATCGCCGACCGGCAGGTAGGCGTTGGAGCCGTCTGGATAGAGCACCGTCGCGCCCCGCGCGGCCAGCCGAGCGAGGCCCTTCACGGCGACCCGGGCGCGTTCGCGCATCACGTGGTCGAGGGTGCGGCCGATCAGCAGGAAGAAGAGCAGCGAAGCCGAGGCGTCGAAATAGGCGTGCGGACCGCTATTGGCGGTCTCGTACAGGCTCATTCCGTAGGCGAGCAGCACGCCGATGGAGATCGGCACGTCCATGTTGGTCCGGCCGTTGCGCAGGGCGCCCCAGGCCGAGCGGAAGAAGATGCGGCCGGAATAGGCCAGCGCCGGCAGCGCGATCAGCGCCGAGATCCAGTGGAAGAGGTCGCGCGTGGCATCCTCCGCGCCGGACCAGACCGAGACCGAAAGCAGCATGATGTTTGCTGCCGCAAAGCCCGCGATGCCGAGGCCGCGGATCAGTTCCGCCAGCGTCTCGTCCTTCTCGTCGGCACCCTGCTCGAATAGATGGCTCTCGTAGCCCAGCTTCGCCAGCGTATCGACGATGGCCGGGACGCCGGCATCGTCGCGCCAGCGCACAGAGACGCGCTTTGTCGACAGGTTGACCCGTGCGTATTCGATGCCGTCCAGCTTGCCCAGCCCCGACTCGATGTTTGCCATGCAGCCGCCGCAGTGAATGCCGGGCACCGAAAGGTCGATCTGGCGCACACCGCCGGGCAGGACCCGGCTCGACAGGGCCATTTCCTCGCGCGACGGCCCCTTGGAGGCCCCGCCCGTGAGCATCAGCGCCTCTTCGGCGGCGGGCGCGCAGCAGCTCATTTGAGCTCTCCGCCGGCGACGACGACACGCCGCGATTCGAGGTAGGGCGGAGCGTTGCGGATCTTTGCCTCGGTGTTGATGACCCAGATGCCATCGCGCACGGGAGCCTGGGCAACGAAGGCGCCGTCGGGCGCGCGTTCGAGCGTCGCCTGCCAGTCCTCGGCCTCGTAGGCCGGCCGCCGGAAGGCAACGGTCACGCCCTCGGCAGCCACGGGCGAACCGGAGGCGTCCACCAGCGTGTAACGGATGCCGTCTCCGGAAATCGTGAGCGAACCCTTCCAGCCGAGCGCCTCCTGGGCCCTGAATTCAGCGACCTTCTCGTTGAACTCCTGGCTCGCGACGTAGGTGTTCTGGACGACGAGGCCCGTCCAGCTCGTGTTGGCATAGACCGCCATGGTCAGGTTGACGGCGATGATCGTACCGAAGAACGCGATCATGATCGCCAGCATGTGCCAGCCGGTGAACTGCTTCGGCTGAAGCGGGCGCAAAGTCATTTTCCGGCCTCCGGGACGTTGAAGTTTGCCACATAGGAGTCGGTTTCGGAACTCGACTTGTCCTGCACGACGAACTTGAAGCTCTGGCCCTCGACGGCCTGCTCGCGCGGCTGGCGCACATAGACGCGCACGGTCTTGAGCTTGTCCGGATCGGCCTGGATCTCGACTGTGCGGCTTTCGGTGCCGTCCATGCCGACCACGGTCATCACCGCGTCCGGCAGGCCCTCGAGGCTCAGTGTCACGGTGCGCGGCTCCGGCACCATGTTGAGCAGCTTCACGGTGTAGCCGTTGCGGATCGAGCCGTCGGACAGCCGCACGAATTGCGGATTGCGGTCCTGCAGCACGTTCAGGTCGAGACGGTCGCGGCTGAACAGCGCCACCAGCAGTCCGACGCCGATCAGGCTCCAGGCACCGGCGTAGACCAAGGTCCGCAGGCGGAACAGGCGGCCGATGTGGAAATGCGCGATGCCTTCGTTGAGCTTGCCCGCGCTGTCGCGCACGCGTTTGGGCTCGATGGTGCCGGTCGTGGGGTCGGTGGCGATGGCCATGTTCGACTGGTAGTCGGCGAGCGTGGCATAGGAGATCAGGCCGCGTTCCTTGCCGATCTTGTCCATGACGCTGTCGCAGGCGTCGATGCAGAGCGCGCAGGTGATGCATTCGAGCTGCTGGCCGTCGCGGATGTCGATGCCCATGGGGCACACTGCGACGCACGCGTTGCAGTCGACGCAGTCGCCGACGGACAGGCCCTCGGCGGCCGCCTTCTTGGCGTGGCGCGAGCGCGGTTCGCCGCGCCAGTCGTTATAGGTGACGGTCAGCGAGTTCTCGTCGAGCATCGCCGCCTGGATTCGGGGCCAGGGGCACATGTAGGTGCAGACCTGCTCGCGCATCAGGCCGCCGAACACGTAGGTCGTCGCCGTCAGGATGGCGACGGTGATGTAGGCGACGGCCGCTGCCTGGCCGGTGACGAAATCCATCAGCAGGGTCGGCGCGTCGGCGAAGTAGAAGATCCAGGCGCCGCCGGTCGCGACCGCAATTGCGAGCCAGATCGCGTGCTTGACGACGCGCTTGCCCAGCTTGCCGGCCGACCAGGGGGCTCCGTCCAGCTTGATGCGGGCGTTGCGGTCGCCTTCGATGGCGCGCTCGACGACGAGGAAGAGGTCGACCCAGACGGTCTGCGGGCAGGTGTAGCCACACCAGGCTCGGCCGACGGTGGAGGTGACGAGGAACAGACCGATGCCGGCCATGACCAGCAAACCGGCGACGTAGAAGAATTCCTGCGGCCAGATCTCGATGGCGAAGAAGTAGAAGCGGCGGTTGGCGATGTCGAGCAGGACCGCCTGGTCCGGCGCATAGGGCCCACGATCCCACCTGATCCATGGCGTCAGGTAGTAAATGCCGAGCGTGACCAGCATGATCAGCCACTTGAACTGCCTGAACCGACCGGATGCGCGTTTCGGGAAGACCTTCTTTCGTGCCGTGTAGAGAGGCTGTCGCGTCTTGGCCGAGTTGACCGCTTCGACCTCGAGCCGCTCTACTTCCTTGTCGTCAAGCATTCCATTCTCCTGTGGCCGCCGCCACGCCGGGCATAATACTGGCAGCGTAGATCGGCCCTTGTGCCCTGAAGCCGGTCGGAGCGCCTTGACTCAGGTCAAACCACCATAGCGCAAAAGAGGCCCGACATCGCTGCCGGGCCTCTCACATTTCGTCTACTGCTGGAAGCGGCAGATGGTCACGAGCCGCCGCCCAGAGAATGGACGAACACGGCGAGTTCCTTGACCTTCACGTCGCCCAGCCGGGCTCCCCATGCTGGCATGACGCCGTGCTTGGGCTGACGTACCTGCTGCGCGATGGCGGCCTGGTCGGATGCGTAGAGCGCGATCGCGTCGGACAGATCGGGCGCGCCCAACTCCTTGTTTCCCTTGGCATCGTCGCCATGGCAGGCTGCGCAGTTGTCGGCAAAGACCTGGGCGCCGGCAGGGACGAGGTCCGGCGTCTCGGCCTTGCCCGAGAGGCTCGCGACATAAGCGGCGACCTCGTTGATCTGCTGCGGCTCCAGCACTTCGGCGAAGGCCGGCATTTCGGAGGCGTGCGTCTCTTCGTCGCCGGCGAAGCGGACGCCGTGCGAAATGGTCTGGTAGATCTGGTCGATGCTGCCGCCCCAGAGCCATTCGTCGTCGTTGAGGTTGGGGAAGCCGGGCGAACCCTGTGCGCCCGAACCATGGCACTGCACGCAGTTGACCTTGAAGGCGGCAGCGCCGGCCGAGGTCGCGAACTGGCGCAGATTGTCGTCGGCCAGGATCTCGCCGACGCTCTTGGCGGTGACGGCCTCGACATAGGCGCCCTTGGCCGCCTCGGCGGCGGCGAGTTCGGTCTGGACGTCAGCGCGGCTGGAATAGCCGAGCACGCCGGTGGTGGCGCGGGTGATCATCGGCCAGGCCGGGTAGGCGATGGTATAGAAGATCGCCCAGATGACCGTGGCGTAGAAGGTCCACAGCCACCAGCGCGGCATCGGATTGTTGAGCTCGCGGATGCCGTCCCATTCATGTCCGGTGGTCTCGACGCCGGACAGTTCGTCGATATGCTTTTCGCTCACAGATCAGTCCTCCTTGAGCGGGATTTGGGCTGCCCGCTCGGCGGCCTCTTTGCTGCCGGGACGAAGCGCGAAGATGAACACGCCGGCTACGAAAATGGTCATGGCCAGGAGGCCCCAACTGTCGGCGAAGTGTCTTAATGTGGTGTAGTCCACGACAGTCCTCCTAGCGGAAGTTGGCTTCGGGTTTGTAGGTCGAGAAGTCGACCAGGGTGCCGAGCATCTGCAGATAGGCGACGAGCGCGTCCATTTCGGTCACGGTCGTCGGGTTGCCGTCGAAATCGCCGATCTTGGCCTTCGGGTAGCGTGCCAGCAGGCCGCTGGTGTCGGCGTTCGGGTCGGCTTGCGCCTTGAGGTCGGCGTCCGCACTGGCGATCATCTCGTCGCTGTAGGGAACGCCGACGCGGCGGTTGGCCACCAGGTCGTAGCTGATGTTCTTCACCGTGAGCGGAGTTTCCTTGAGGAACGAGTAGCTCGGCATGACCGACTCCGGCACGACCGAGCGCGGCTCGATCAGATGCTGGACATGCCACTCATTGGAGTAGCGGTCGCCGACGCGGGCGAGGTCGGGGCCGGTGCGCTTCGATCCCCACTGGAACGGATGGTCGTACATCGACTCCGCGGCCAGGCTGTAGTTGCCGTAGCGCTCCACCTCGTCGCGGAAGGGGCGGATCATCTGGCTGTGGCAGGTGTAGCAGCCTTCACGGATGTAGATGTTGCGGCCGGCGAGCTCCAGCGGCGAGTAGGGACGCATCCCCTCCACCTTTTCGATGGTGTTCTCGAGGTAGAAGAGCGGCGTGATCTGAACGATGCCGCCGATGCTGACGACGATCAGCGAGCCGATCAGGAGGAGCGTCGCGTTTCTCTCGAGGATCTGGTGTTTGTCGAGCAGTGCCATGTCTCAATCCTTACTTGGCCTTACTGGGCAGGCTGGAGGGCCGGAGCGGAGCCGGGCAGCGGTTCTTCCTCCCGCTGGTATCCGCGGATCGTCATGTAGACGTTCCAGGCCATGACCAGGCCGCCTGCGAGGTACATGAGGCCGCCGACGGTGCGGAGGATGTAGTAGGGGTTCATGGCCGCGACGCTTTCGGCGAAGGAATAGACCAGGAAGCCTTGCTCGTCGTACTCGCGCCACATCAGGCCCTGCGAGATGCCGGCAACCCACATGACCGCGGCGTAGACGACGATGCCGAGGGTGGCGAGCCAGAAGTGCCAGGTGACGAGACGCATCGAGTAGAGGCGTTCACGGCCCCACAGGCGAGGCACCAGGAAGTAGATGGCGCCGAAGGTGATCATGCCGTTCCAGCCGAGAGCGCCGGAATGCACGTGGCCGATGGTCCACTCGGTGTAGTGGCTGAGCGAGTTGACCGCCTTGATCGACATCATCGGGCCTTCGAAGGTCGACATGCCGTAGAAGGCGATGGCGATGACCATCATGCGGATGATCGGATCGGTGCGGATCTTGTCCCAGGCGCCCGAGAGCGTCATCAGGCCGTTGATCATGCCGCCCCAGGAGGGCATCCACAGCATGATCGAGAACACCATGCCGAGCGTCTGCGCCCAGTCGGGCAGGGCGGTGTAGTGGAGGTGGTGCGGGCCGGCCCAGATGTACATGAAGATCAGCGACCAGAAGTGGATGATCGACA
>VFQM010001896.1_pt1 | contig 16948 bp, 11 predicted proteins | sample 3512391 | NCBI WGS metagenome assembly VFQM01 (sample SAMN10412369, study PRJNA504923) | tailings metagenome | isolation source: Replicate 1 from Balatoc abandoned mine | place: Philippines
TATATAGCAAATAGCATTGATCGGCTACCCAAGGGGTATGTATTCACCTATGTTGATTTTATGGATGAGGTGAAAAGCAAGGATGCGGTCATCAAAGCCTTAAATAGAATGGCGATAGCCGGAAAGATTAATAAGCTCTCTAAAGGCAAATACTTTAAGCCGGAAAAAACAACTTTTGGAGAGTTAGCTCCTCCCCAATATCAGATTGTCAAAGATTTATTGGAGGAAGATGGAAAGGTTACTGGATATCTGACAGGATATAGTATTTACCCCAAACTTGGATTGTCCACACAAATAGGGAGTCTAATTCAGATCGGGAAGAATGAGGTAAGACCAGAATTCAAAAGAGGGAGATATAATATTTCATTTGTTCGTCAGCGCAATACCATTACGAAGGAAAACATTCCTCTTTTGCAGCTTTTGGATGCTATTCGCAATGTTAAGAAAATTCCCGATGCCACTATCGCTGGGTCTTGCCGTCGATTTATTGATTTGATTTCGCAATTAACTGTATCAGAATTGAAAACACTGGTTCGTCTGTCCCAAAAATATCCCCCCTCATGTCGGGCCCTATTGGGGGCTATATTGCAACAGCTTGGCAGAGCTGAGTTTTTGAATGGAGTACGCAAATCGCTCAATCCGATTACTCAGTATCAGCTTCCTGGATTGGAAGATGTATTGACCTACGCCAAAAACTGGAATATGGTATGATCCTACATAAAAACGCAGTGCTCTTTCGGGAGGCTGTTCGGTTTACTTAAGGGTAGAACCGTTTTGTAAACACTTGATTATCCCTAAAAATATTAGGGATTCGATTCTTCTCCATAATCTTCAAAGCTGGGATAAGAACCATATTTTCCATCTTCCCGGATTTGAAAGGCATACCGGGATCCATCCCCCCGTCTTTCTGCAAGCGATTGATTTCTCAATTCATTGCCTGTGTCCGGATAGGATTTTCCGGGGATCTCATTGGTGAACCCATTGGATTTAGCATGAGAAGCAAGAACTATGGTGATATTTTGTGTTCTGTGAATTGCATTCCACTTCTTACATTTTCTACGATGGTTTTCTTTGTGGGCCAATGGAATGGTTTTTTCGCAGCCTTCGCAAACAAATGAATTGATAGAAATTGGGGATTTCTTTTCTGTCGTTCGTGGTGTTTTCTTGAATGGTTTTAATTCAAGATTTTTGATCCTCTTGTATTCATTGCTTTTAAACCTTACCAAATCCTCTAAGGTAATGGCTTGTGAATTCTTCATTCTTTGGAGGATACCTTCAATTCTGACTTTCTGGTTTTTGGTTAAAACCTTGTTTGGATAATCATTCAACCAAGTCACCAATGAATTGATGATCTCGTCCATTTTTTTGATTGATTCTTCCATTTTTTCTAATTCCTTAAGTTTCCTTAACTAGGTCTTGAAGTTCCCTTGCTTCTAAAGGCTTTATCACATTTAAAAAATGAGTATTTTTGACCTCGAGAAATTCTAGATACTCTCCAGATTTTTCATTGAAAAAAACATGATTTGGAATAAGAGTTTTAATGATTTTTTCTTCCTCAGTTTGGATATAGATCAATGAACCCTCTTTTTTATGTCTTTCCAGAAATCTTGTTATGTCGCTTACCTTTTCATTTGTTACTCCATGTATTCCATAGCTGGCAATTGGTAAAGCCAGTCTCCCAATTCCCCTCTTATATTGAGGGAATTCGTTCTTTAATATCTTAAATCCATAATAAAGATTGAACAGATCCAGAGTGTGCCAAAGTAATGTTTGTGCCTCTTGGAAATTTTTATAAATATTTAGTATTTCGATCTTTTTATTTCTCTCAATAAGTGGTTGTCTAGTCCCATCCAAATTAATCCTTGAGGAATACCTGTAAGTACTTGACTTAGGGTTTACCTCGCTTATAAATAATCCTAATTTTTCAAGTTTCTCTTTATAAGCTTTCTTGCTTTCGAAATCAATTTGAGGCAATACTTTAAAGGAATGATCTATGTAACTTTTTAATAAGTTGTGAAGTCTGAAACAATCATGTGAAAGCTCGAAATCTTCTAATTTCTCAAAATTATGTTTTGGTTTGTGTTCGGGAAAAATTTTTTGCATTTCCAAGATATTCTCTTTTAGCCCAAGCTCTATAGCATGACTCATCAAGTATATTATTGGAACTGAAGTGAAGTTAAATTTTGAGTAGTCGGTCTCATAATATTTGAAAATATCATCTACCAGAGTTTTGTATTCGGACCATATTGAAATATTATTGTCTGTCCACCCAAGGTATATGGGTTCTTCTTTTCTTTTTTTCATTTTGTTAGTTCAAAGTATCCAAAACTCCTGTCTATCCCCACCTCATCATGGGAAATAAGCAGGTACCTCCAAGGCTTGCCTCCGTTAGCCATCGTGTATTCCGTAGCATAGCGGCAATAGGTTTCCGCTGCTTTTTTCTTGTCCAAGACTTCGGCTGAGTTCAGTTGATCCTTGGCCTTGGTCTCGGCCATGTAGATGGCGTCGGCCGTCTCGATGATAAAGTCAGGGACATACAGCTTGGAGTTGTTGGCCCAATAGATCAGAAACTGACCCGCTGCCGGACGTAACCACTTCAGCACACTGCCGTCATTTTCCAAAATATAGGCAAAGTCCTTTTCGGTCTTGGAGTCAAACTTGTATTCCAAATGCCCTGCTTTCTTAAAACCTGTAAAAACCAATTTGGGAGTCAGACTCACCGGAGTGATGACTTCTTTATAATCTCTTCGGCCCCCGGGAATGGTCGTAAAGTTCCATTCGTTGATCTTCTGGAAAGGTAAGACACTCGGAGCGATGTATTCCGGCTCGGAAATACGGAAAAATCCCCGCATCTGCTGGTAAATCTGCCAGGCTATTGGCTTTCGGTACTGCCTGACGGTTAGCACAAATTTGGCCGGATCGGGATTGTTTTCTTTGATTTTTGCTAAGGCCTGATTGGCTAGCTTGTACAGTAATTCGCCCACTTCATCGTAATCGATCTCCGGGAAATTGATCAATTCGCTGATGATCTGATGAACCGGAGGATCCTTGATCGAAGCGCCATGCTTGACTCCCACGGTGTCTACTTTTCGCTCCCCAGTGAGTTCGACCACCATGATCTCTTCGGTAAGTGGCTGGAAATTGAATCCCTCTTCGGTAAAGAGATCAAAGTCCTCAAACCAAGCCTTTGGGTTGTCCTGTGTCAGTGAGATCCGGGGGATTTCGATGATGTTGGACTTGTAGTCGGAAACGATCTGCTCGTATTCAGCTTCGATTTTTTCCAACTCAGAATCAAAAAAGAGATCCACTTGTCCTGTGGTCATTTCCTCCCGTACTTTTTGGATGACATAGGCTTTTACTTCAGGTTTGCTGAGGTCGGCCGCTGACTGTACTCCCTCCATTTTTCCAGCCTGTGGGAAGGTTTGAATCATTACTCTTCTAGCACTTAATCCAAATTTTGCCTGAGTTCGTTTCGCCTGATCCTGGATCTGTTCGATCAGTCGTTCTTCCCGTTGGAACTTGGCCTCGACCAGGGAAGGACTGTTGACAGTCTCGAGGGTAGGAGTGAAGCCGTCTTCGTCCAGCTGGACAAAGCTCATCTTATTCAAAACTGAATCAGGATTTTGGGCTTCGGCGATGACGGCCTCAAAGTTGTCATGGGCGATCACCGTGAGCTTATCCAGTTTATCTACTCCGGTTCGCTCTCCGTTGAAAGGTAGGCGAAGGCCTCGGCCAATGGTCTGCTCGATCAGGATACTGGCATTGGCAGCACGCAAAGGCACGATGGTGTACAGGTTGGAAACATCCCATCCTTCCTTTAGCATATTGACATGGATCACGATCTCAATTTGGTTTTCGGGTCGCTCCAACTCCACAAACTGACGGTCGATCTCCTCATCTTTTTTTGTGCTGGAATCAATCTGCAGGACTTTGCCCACAAAAGCTCCTCCGTAAAACAGGGTGGAGTTGATGTAATTATAAACCTCCTTGGCATGGGCGATGTCCCGGCAGACTACGAGGACAAAGGGTTTCACCAGTTTGGCGCCGGTGTTTTTATGGAAGATTTCCAACTCAGCCTTGGTGTCGAGGTGGATAGAAATGGCATCTTCCAGTTTGATCCGTTCGATCTCTTCGGCACTCATGCCTTGGGAACGGAAGTTCCTTCGCGTAGCGATGGCCGGACTTTTTACATACTTGCCATCCTCCAAGGCCCTGGCGAGGGAGTATTCGTAGACCACATTTTTGAAGGGCTTGTTTTTCTCGTCGGTAGGAGTAGCGGTAAGCTCCAATCCCAACACAGGCTTCAGTTCATTGATGGCCTTTTTGCTGCTGTCGGCATGGTAGCGGTGGGCCTCATCCATCAGGATCACCAAGTCATCCAAGCGGGTCAGGTAATCCCAATAGGACTGCCCCAGGTACTCGGAAAGGCGCTTGATCCGTGGTGCCAGATTGACTCCGTCTTTTTTGCTGCCTTTGCTGTCGGAATTAAACTTGGCCACATTGAATATATTGATCCGAACCTCGGAATTGCTGAAAAGGCTGCCGACTTGGTTGTAGTTCTCTCCGGTGATGATCAGGGGCTTTTGGTGGACAAATTCCCCCAAACCGGAAAACACATACTTGCTGTAAGCTGGATTCCCAAAGTCCTCCATCAGCTTTTCGTAGATGGTCAGGTTAGGGGCAAGGATAAAGAAGTTTTTGATCCCGCGCTCGAGGTAGAGGTAGGCGATAAAGGCACCCATCAGGCGGGTTTTGCCTACGCCCGTGGCGATGTGGAAGCAGAGGGAGACGAAATCCCGCTCAAAGTCCTTCACACTCGGGTGTAGGGCTTGGATTTTGGCCAGCTCAGACTCTAGATCCGCTTCTTTGTGTAGGGTAAGCGCTTTTTCCAATTGGACGAGAATATCCAAAGATTCCTTTAAAGGTTGTCTAAGCGATAGGCGCTGCTTGATATGATTGGCGTGCTTGTTCATACGAAGTGAAAAGTGAGGTTAAAAAAGCGATTGCTGACCGGGTGCTTTATCGGATTTCTTGGGGGAAGCAGGTTCCTCTACTTGGAATGGAACCTCATCGCTTTCCTCCCGCTCGGGACGGAGCTCCTCAGGCAGGTTCACGATCTTGAAGCTGTAGTCTTCTTTGCCAAACTCACACTTGCCCAAGAGCAAACTCGGGATCTTGCGAAGGGTGATATTCGGGTATCGGTTTTCACACTCGGCCTGAAAGGCCTTGCAGCAGATCAAGAGGCTTTCCTCCGGATGCATCTCCTCATAGATACGGTCCAAGGACTCCACGGTGAGAAGGGTAGTGGTGGTGAAGATAAAATCCCGCTCCGTACTCTGTCCCTGCTTCCAATAGGTCTGCTCGTGGGGAGCGTAGCGGAAGCCCTCGTGCTTGGCCATGGCGGCGGCAAGCATATCGGGATTGTATTCTTTATTGATGACCCACTGACCAAAGCGGTCCTGATTGAGTAGGCTTGGGGCAAGGGTGTAAAACTTAAATCCTCCTCCGCCTTTCCATTCTACTTCTTCCGAAATACCAATGTTATCTGTGTTGTCTACAACTTTTTTTAATCTTGGGTAACTATGACTTAAGCAATGATCTCCAAGTTCAATTCCAATCCATTTTCTTCCCATTTTTTGAGCAACTGCGGCTGTAGTACCTGAGCCTAAAAATGAATCAAGAACCAAGTCGCCATCATCTGTTGAAACTTGAAGAATCTTTTTTATAAGTTTTTCAGGTTTTGGAGTTCCAAACCACTCCTCTTTTGACATATGAGGAAATAATTTTTTTTGCTCATACTTCGCTTGTCGATTGTGTCCAGTTTCCTCAATATCTGCCCAAAGTGAAGATGGAGGAAGGCCTTTGCTATCAGATAGATAAGTTCTTCTTTTAATGTTGGTGAAATCTTTGTTGAAATAGATTTCCCCTGAGTTCATTTTTTCGTTCAATGTATCTTTACTCCAGCGCCAGCCATTTTTTGGGGCTTTAATTTTTGTTCCAATTGGGGTTTCAATATCAAAAACTAAATTTTCCCTATATGCAGGAGAAGAAATGGGATTCCCATCAAACCAAGGCCCTCTCGGATCATTGTCTGGGTTTTTAAAATGTTTTGTTTGCGAATCTTTGGGTATTAGCCTTTTTGATAGCCAGTCAGAAGTTTTTGAATAAACTAAAATTGTGTTGTGATCAATTGAAAACTGTTTGGCGTCGTTGTTTGAGTTATCACTTGATTTCCAGATTATTCCCTGAACAAAGTTGTTTCTTCCAAAGATTTCATCGCAAAGAACTTTACAGTAGTGAACTTCATTGTCGTCAAGAGTTATCCAAATGGTTCCATCTTTTGAAAGTAATTTGTGAAGAAGCTTAAGTCTTGAATTCATCAAACTTAACCAAAGTGAATGCTCTACCCCATCATCGTAGTGCTCAAATGCATTCCCAGTATTATAGGGAGGATCGATATAGATGCATTTTACTTTTCCGGCATAGTCCTGTTCCAGGGCTTTTAGGGCAAGGAGGTTGTCTCCATGGATGAGCATATTCTCGGAAGCCGGATCACCATAGCTGTATTCAGGGTTCTCGATCAGGATTCGGGGTTCGAGTTGGGGTTCTTCCCCCTTTCCGATCCAGGTAAGTTCGAGTTTTTGGGATTTGGGATTTGACATAGTTGGTAATTAAAGGGACCACTTCCAGATTTTCTGGGCTGTCTGTGCCAGGTCGGCTGAGCGCTGTTGGATGGCAGCAATGTTCCAAGGTTCAGGTCGGGATTTGATGTCCCGTGCCAAGGAGGAGATAGGATTGTACCCGGCTTGTTTTTCGGCAAATGGCTTTTGTCCTGCAGAGCTATTGGCGGGCTGACTGTTTAGACTCAGATTTCCTAATGTATTGATGATTCGGGTCAAGTCGGAATGGATGGCATCAGGGCCTAAGTAAGTTCTCCAGTACGCATCCAAGGTTTGTGGCAAGACATGTTCTATTGTCTCGATACTGCTGTAGTCCGGTAATTCTCCATGGGTCTGAAGTTTCTTGTCAATTTCCTGAAGCACATGTCTGGAGAATCCCAATTCTCTTGGATTGTAGAGTTCTTTGGTTTGAAAGGATTCTAAGAAGAGCTGATCATCCACCCAAAGTCCTTCTTCCCGAACCTTTTGCTGGAACGCCTTCACAGGGTCAGTAGCAAATCGAATCTGGTTGAAAAGATTTGGGAAAAACACATCATACTTGGTCGTCGATAGTTTACAGACTTTCCTACGGACTAAAAGAACGTACAATTCATAGAGTAGTCCATGTGTAGCGGTACCGCTGATCTCATTTAGTTCCAGTGCCTTTAATAGGGTCAATAGATACGGCTGCACCGTATCCATATTGGTTGCTTTAATGGAGTAAAGCAATTGAGCTATTTCCGGGTTCGAATGCTTGTTTTTACTGGGGTCTGAGACCTGATTGTAGATATGGGTATGATCTAGGATCTGATTGAGTAAGTTTAGGCTAAGCTCACTGGTTAGAATATGCCTATACTTGTTTTTTAAAAAGGCATACATTCGTTTTTCTTTTCCGATCTTTTTCTTTTCTCCGATGGAAAAGAGATTTCTCAAGTATTCTTCAAAATGAGGATATCCAACTTTTCGTTGAGACTTTAGCCATTTTTCATTGTGGATTTGCTCGTAATTCGACTCATTGACTTGGATCAAAGGTCTAAACAGAAAATTACACAGGAGTTCAGAGGCGGTGAGGGGTTGCCCGGCATCATTGAGACTTTCAAAAATGGCCTGCGCATCGTCCTTGCCTTCATCCAAAGGTATCCAAACCACTATTAAAGAATCCATGACAGCCTGCGCTATATTCCATAGAGTGGGCACATCTTTTCCCTTTAAATTTCTCTTAGCAAAGTAGACAAACTCATCAATCCTATTTGTTTTTGGGTCATACAACAATTGATCATCGGCAAGATATGGACTGTTGGGATTGCTTTTGAAAACCGCTTTATAGGTTGGCAACCGGTCTCCCTTAGTACTGAATATTTTCAGTTTCAGATAATCATCCCCAGATGTGATGTCATTGATCAAAAGCTTATTGAGCTCGCCTACATACCGAGAGGCATTTGTAGATATGGCGGATTTCTCTTCGATCAAATCCTTGATGACTGCAAGGATAAGATACGAGGTGGTAAATCGCTGCTGTCCATCAATAATCAGGTATCTGAGTAATGAAGGATGGCCGCCGGTTTTTTGAAGGACTACAATCGGTCCGAAAAAGTGTTCCGTTTCCTTGAAATTCTCATTGGTGACGTTATCAAGTATCCCGTCCTCGCCAAGAATGTCCTCCAGGATTAGTTTTTTCCATTGCTTTTGTTCCCAAGAATAGCCTCGTTGAAAGAATGGGATTTCGTAGCGGGCATTGGCTGAGAAGATGTCTTTGAAATTGCGGCTTAAAACGCGTGTTGCTTCCATTGTTGAAAAGTTAGTGATTCAAGAAAGCAAAAACTTAGAGTTTAAGCAAACTGATAGACCTATGTCAGTCAGAAGTGACAAAAGTTGACGGGGATTGAAAGCTTGATTCGAAGGTTGATTTTTGGGAACCTAGGTGCTTCTCGTGATTTTTTTTCGAATATTAAGAGTTTATGGCGAAAATCACGGGTTTTTTTGGCTTATATCGCGGGTTTTTTGCTTTTTTCAACAATATTTACGTGAAAAAATCACGTAAATAGCATGCTCATCCGATTTGTTCTTGAAAATGTATTCTCCTTTGGAGCGCAACGAGAATTTAATACCATGCCCAATACCCGGTTGAAGACACTGGATCATCACTGCTATGATTTTGACGGGTTTCCTCTCCTGAAGATGTCGGCTATCTACGGGGCAAACGGGGCAGGTAAGTCCAATTTGATCAAGGGGATGTTTGTCCTTCAGGGTTTAGTGCTGGATGGCAAGGTTCCCTATGTCTTCAAGGATAATGCTTTTAAATTCAATACAAATCCCCAAGCCAATCAGCTTTTTGCTGTGGAATTTATCCAAGGTCAAGTTCCCTTTTACTATGGGCTTTCTGTCCATCAGGGTAGAATTGTCACCGAAGAGCTCTATCGATCAGGATTGGGTAAGCGGAAGGATGAATTGATCTATGAGCGAAAGACGGATGAATCCGGGGTGTCCAGTCTGATTTTTAGAGCTGATTTCGAAAAAGACGAGAAGAGTCAGGTGCTCAAGAGTATCCTTTTGGAGGAGTTTGTCAAACCCAATGAGCCTGTTTTTAAATTGCTGGCCAGGAGGGACAATAAGTATTTGGCAGAGGTCAAATTGGCTTTTTCATGGTTCAGTGATACCCTTCAGATGATTAATCCTAGGTCTAAACCAATTGGTCTTGCTCATATGATAGATAATGAGCCTGATTTTAAAAACTATGCACAGGATTTAATGTGCTCTTTGAATATAGGTATTGAATCTCTTTCTACTGAAAAAGTTGAATTAGAGGAGTTTTTTGGGAAGGACAATGAGAATGAATTGATTGCTTTAAAGCGAAGAGTTGAGGAGTCAGAATTAAAGATGCTCGATTTTGAAAGCAGAAGCGGTGAGGATATTTTAGTGGTCAAAGAGAACGGAAAGTTCTGGGTCAAGACCTTAAAAATCCATCACAAAGGAAAAGATGAGCAGGTGGTTCGCTTTGACTTGAAAGAAGAATCCGATGGCACGGTTCGTTTATTAGATTTTGTGCCTGCGTTTATGGATGTAATCACGGAACCCCGGGTCTTTCTGATCGATGAAATCGAGCGTAGCATTCATCCCCTCTTGATCAAGGAATTGGTCAGAAAGTTTTCTCATGATTCGGAGACCAAGGGACAGTTAATCTTCACTACACACGAGTCCAATCTGCTGGATCAGGAGCTCTTCCGTCAGGATGAGATTTGGTTTGCAGAGAAGACCAAAGAAGGCGAAACTGACCTGTATTCCCTCAGCGACTTTAAGGAACATAAGACCATTGACATCCGCAAAGGGTACCTGAGCGGAAGATATGGAGCTATCCCGTTTTTGGGGAATCTTTCGGATCTGAACTGGCACGAGTATGTTAATCAATAGGAATCGACTTTTTGAGAGGAGACCCCCTAGTAAAGAGGCAAAGATCATTTATATTTTCTGCGAAGGTGCTTACACAGAGCCTAGGTACTTCCAATATTTCAGAGAAATAGATTCGAGGATTCGCCTAGAGGTTTATCCTTTGGATTCGCATGAAAACAACTCCCCCTTAGGCCTGCTTCAAATTGCAGATAGAGATTTGATTGCTTCAGAAGTAAATCCTTCTCCAAAACTCTCCTTGCAAGAAGGAGATGAAGTCTGGATTGTATTGGATACAGATCCTGATAAGTTTGGTTCCAGGAAGCCTCAGATTGAAGCAGTCAAGGCAGCAGTGGCAGGCCGTGAGCGATGGAGTTTGGTGGAAAGCAATCCTTGTTTTGAAGTTTGGCTCTACTACCACGGTAGAGAGGAAGTTGAGCCTTTTGAAGGTATGGAGCTAAGCAAAAGCTGGAAAACCTTGCTGAATGAGGTTTTCAAAGGCGGCTTTGATCACAGAAAGCATCCTGTATTTATCGAAGATGCCAAAAGGAGGGCAGAGGCCAAGTTTGAACTTGGAGAGGATGGTCGACCAAAAGTCGGTTCCACGGAGATGCATCGCTTAGCCGAAAGCATTCTCCATTTGTTGGGAGAGGCCATTCGAGAAGGTCGAGCCAAGCTGCCTTGATCTGACTGTTTACTTCACAAACTTTCGGAAAGCCGAGACGATTTGAAAGATAAAGAAAGCAAGAATGATTCGGTGGAAGCCGTCCCAGAATCTCAACCACCCCAAATTAGTTGGATCTTTAAATAGGATGTCTGTCCTATGAGTTGGGTTAAAGAGTTCAGGTATAGAATCACTGTATTGTTTGTATTTGTCCCAGAAGAACCCGAATCCTTTCCAGGTGGAATTTATTGGCCAAAATGTTAATTCAGGATCAACACATGAAATTATCAAAGGGTAAAAAATCACCAAGGTGAAAGCGATAATCAGCCCAAGGGCTTTTCCCCAACTTTGACCGTGATTATTGCTTCCTCCTGTCCAAATAGTAAATCGGTCCCATTGATTTTCTTTTCTGATTTTTAGGCCTTTCCGATAGGCTTTGATTTCTCTCCGCTTAAACTCCAATTCATTGATTCTGTCCCCCTGTTTTTGTGCTGACTGTTTAAGCTGAAGGTAGAATTCGCGTCTCCTAAAGCATGTCGATGGATCGTCTTCTCCATCGGCTATTAGTTTATTTTCTTTGAACCAACTGACCGCTGATGTTCTTAGACCTGTAATTTGGCTGTCCTTCCATTTTACTTGATCAAATGAATCAAAATCAAAATTTGCTAATTCCCAATTTCCAAGATCTGAGTATTGAATACTGAATACAGCATTTTGAGATTTAGTGTAGCCTGGATTAAGTTTTGAAAATGATATTGATTTGAGATTGATAAAGTCAATAAAGGAAACTTTTCCCAAGCCAACATTTCTGAAAAAGACCGTGCTTTCGGAGTTTGTCCCCTTCATTTCAAGGTTATTGATATTTACATTTCTAAATTCCAATCTTCCCTTGAGTAAAGGTGAAAAATCAAGGGAAATACTGTTGGAAGCTTTATCCTTTCCTTCTAGTGCAAAACCATCTACAAAATCGGTTGTATGGATGAATATGGACGGCAAGCAGGTTTCAAAACTTGTTTTTTGGTTGATTTGGTAGGGTACTTCTGGATAGGAAGTAATTAAAGTTCTTCCACTAATTGTAGAGCCAAAAATGCTAAATTGACCTTTGATTTGAGGTTCATAGAGCTTCAGATCTCCTCCGATTTGAGCTTTTTCAAAAATAGCAATAGGGAAGGTGCTTCTAGTAAATTTTAAATCCCCGCCCATTTTGAGTTTTTCTCCTGAAACTTTAAGCGAATCAGCAGTCACTAAGGTAAACGAGCATTGCTTTGTTGTTTCAAGGTCTTTTAATTTTATCGGACCACATTTTTTAATAGAGATGAATTCAAAGCCATGTTTGAACTTGATGTTATTTAAGCTTATTCCGCCCTCATTGAATGTGCTATTTGAAATTTTAAGAGAAGATAAGAGGTTAGGTTCTTGTTTAGTTTCTAATTGTGTAAAAAATATTCCTGCAGCTAGATTGCAATTCTCGATTACTAGATGATCAAAGATGAAGTTTTGAAACACTAAAGACGGACTTGGATCTTTGGAATCAAATCCAGGAGCAGTACAATCGGTAAATTTGATTCCTCCTTTCCCTCTGTAGTTGGTAAATTTCAATCCCTGTTGAAAGTGACACCATCTAAATTCAACACCTCCATCAAAATTGAAATCTTTTAACTCTTTGATATTATGGTGAATGGCAATCTCTATTTTTGCGAATTCCTCAATTTTGTAAAACTCAGTATTTTTCTCTGGGAGATATGATCTATCGCCACTGCCAAGATAATTTACGAAAGTATATAGCGGGATAGTTCGAGAGCTACTCATAACTCAATTTTCTGATAAAACCCATGGATATACCCTTGCCCAGGGGTGATAATTTTATTTCGCTCTAGTCTTCCCACAATCATAGCCGGATGAGTTCCCACCTTTTTTGCAAAGTCACTGACCTGTTTCGTGGTCCAACCATTTTGGCCTAGAGCCATAAATTCGGCTTCTTCTTTGACTGAGAAGGTAAGGGAAATGGCAAAGTCATCCGCCTCCTTTTCTTTTACCTTGGCTAGTTCGGTGGGTTCTATCCCTTCGATAAAGAGCTCTTTTTTCCCGTGCTTAAGAATATGGCCTGCTTCATGGAAAAAGGTAAACCAGAAGATATCATTTCGCTTAAATTGATTGGACAGCTGGATCACCGGAGTGTCCCCAATCCATCGGGTAGCCCCATGAACCTTGGCATGAGGTAGGGAAGGGGTATGTACCACTTTCACCCCTGCCTCTCCCGCCAAACCTGTTAGCCTCTCGAAGAAGTTTTCGGGATGGTCCGCCATGAGCTGCTTGATTTCATGAAGGGAGTCTTTGAATTTCTTTTTGTCATAGGAAGCGACCTCTAGCGTTTCGGCTTGGATTTCACCTTTTCTAAGCCATGCTGCCAAGGCATAAGGATTTTTTCCGTCTTGATTGGTCAATCGGTAATCCGGAGCATCCAAGGCGGTGTAGCAGCTGCAATTGTAAAATCCCTCTTTATTTCCTACTCTGAAGAATCTAAATATGGCTTCTACCCATTCCAAAGGGTCTTTGGTGCTTACTTGTATCCAGTCTAGCTTGATCATTTCCTTGATCGGGAAGTTGGCCAACCATTCCTTTTCCTGAAGGACTCGTCCTGCTTCCAGAATCTCAGCCAGCTCGAGTCTGTAGTTTTTCTCCCGCTCCAGCCAAAAGTCAGCGGGCACACCCGTCACCCGCTCCAGTTGGATGGCAGTTTCCGGAGTGATGGCAGTTTTGCCTTGAATGATTTCATTGATGGTCTTGTTCGGTCTAGCCATTCGATTGGCCAAATCTGTCTGGGAAATACCAAGATGGTCGATCGTCTCCAAAAGTGTATCTCCTGGTGGAGATACTAGCGATTTCACCAAATCAATATCTGCCTGGGTCTTGAGTTGCATAGGGTTTGTTGGGTAGGTATTAATGGTAATCGTAGCAAAGTTCCTCGATGGTAATCTCCGTCACTTGTTCCCAATCCAATCCCCCGTCAGGTTTTCTGGGTTTTGGATCGTGATTCGGTTCGAAGATCAAGCGCATGTTTCCGGATACTTTTACTGCTAGGTAACCTTTGTAATTCTTTCCTGTCAACTGATGACAGTATGCGGCGGGGAGTGTTCCCATCACTGCCAGATTGGGGGCAGCTTTGAGTTCCTCCAATCGTGTTTTGATGGCTTTGGCATGAATGCCATGAGCCTTGAGCAACTCTTTGAGGTCCTCCGCCTGCTTCTTTAACTTGTTGGTTCTGTATGTAATTACCATGCAAACATAAAAATAAATAAAAATGTTTTAACCTTTAGGGTTAAAAATTATTTTAAAACCCACTTTAAAGTGAAGAGTGGGAAAAGCTCCTGATTCTGATGCAATTGATTTTCGATATCACTCAGTAGCTTTTCCTTTTTCTCCTCGATTTCATCTTGGGCTTCAAAGAGTCTGCGTCGTTTTTCGTTTCGCTTCCCTTCCAAGTCCTTGATATCCCGCTGAAGGGAAACTTTGACTTTGAGCTCCAAGACTTTTCTAGCTTCTGATTTTTTTAGCTTGATCTCCGCGTCGAGGTCCCGGATTTCTTTTTCCAAACTCAGTTTCATGTCCTCTGCCCAGAATTCCAGTTTTTCGTATTCTTCTTCGAAATAGGTACCGTTTCGCTGCTCTGAAAAGGTTTTGGCTTTTTCAGTTTCTTCAGCAGAAAGCTCCTCGAGCTTTTTGGTAATCTCTGAGTTGTCGGGTGCTGTGGAGGTGATTTCAGCAGGAAGAGAAAAGAATCTGGGAATCAGGCTGGAATCCAGGACGGTTCCGTCTTCGGTGATTCCGGCAGATATCAGGTAGTCTTCTTCCTGGAAGGATTGAATTTTCAATTGGCTGAGTTGGATCCATCCGCTTTGACCTATCAAGGGTTCCAAGCCGGAGATTTTCTTAGGGCTTCCGGTGTAGTCGAAAGTCAATTCTTTGGCAGAAAGATCTTTCTCCAAATAATAGGAAATCAACCGCTGTGCGATAGGATGTTGCACCCGGTAATGTTGATGGTTAGGGAGTTCGCCTTTTCCGAGCTTATAATGCCCTTTCCAATCCGTTCGTAGGATTTCAAAGGTCAATTGCTCTTCATCAAACACAGATCGGTCCTCAAGTGCGTACCTAGTCAAGTCCCAAAGTAATGACTCGTACTTGGAGACGTATTCTTTGGACTCCTTTAAGTTGACACGGAGCTTTTCATGGACTTCCTCGTCAAAGTTTTCCAAAAGCTTTTGCTTGGTGGTCTTGAGCTTATCTTGGATGTTTTCATCCAATTCCTGCTGTAACAGGTTAAAGCTTTCATGGATTTCTTCGGCGGTTTTACATTCCTGATAGATTTGGGCGATTCTTCGCTCGATATCCACTCCGGATTCGATTGATCCCAAGACCTGATCACTAGCCCCGAATACCCCATCAAAAAGCTTGAATTTTTCATCTAAAAGCTGATATACGCGCTCATCGGCGGCGTTCCGCTTATTGAGAAAGTTGATTACAATCACTTCATTCTTTTGCCCATAGCGATGGCAACGGCCGATTCGCTGCTCGATTCTCTGGGGATTCCAAGGCATGTCGTAATTGACCACAATGGAGCAAAACTGAAGGTTGATCCCCTCGGCAGCCGCCTCTGTGGCAATCATGATTTCTGCCTCGCTTTTGAAGTAATCTACCAGTGCAGCACGCATATCTGCTGTGGGCGAACCTGTCACCCGATCACTTCCGGCATGCAGGGCCAGCCAATCGTGATAGATTTTTTTGGAGTTTTTGTCCGAATTGGTACCGTTGAAGAGCACGATCTTATCCGTATAGCCTCTGGCGCTAAGCAATTCCTCTAGGTAGTTTTGGGTTCTCCGGCTTTCGGTGAAAATGATTGCTTTTCGGGCAGCCCCTTTTTTTGCTCCTTCGGTAAACCCGGTTTCTAGAGCTTTAATCAGTTTTTCCCCCTTGGAGTTTATTTGGATGGCTTCAGCCAATTCTGCAAATGATCCCAGTAATTGCGCTTCTTCGTGGATTTCTGCTAATTCTTCATCGGAAAACCATTCCTGTTCTTTTTCTGATTCCTCTTCATCCTCTTCCCATTCATCTTTGAGTTCGTCGTAATCCTCGTATTCATACTCCATGAAGAAATCGAGAGGTTCTCGCTCTTCATGCCTTTGGATAATGGCAATGAGTTTTTCCTGAAGCCTTCTGAAGGTTCCTGATATGGCAAAGGAAGAGGAGGCCAAAAGTTTTCTCAGTACCAGCGTCATCAAGAGTCGCTGTGAAGGAGGGAGGGCATAAAGTTTAGGCTTTTGGAGGTAAGCCGAAACCAGGTTGTAGAGTTGATGTTCCGATTCGGAAGGATAGAATTCAAAGACGAATGCCTTTCGGGGAGTAAACTGGATATATTCCAACACCTGCCTTCTGAGCGTTCGTTGGGTGATCGGCCTAATTCGTTCCTTCAGTTGATTAAATCCTAATTCGTCTCCGTTTTGCTCTACACGTCCATATTGCGCTTTGAAACTCTTTAAGTCTCCAAATAAGTGATCGTCAATTATGGAAACTAAGCCAAAGAGTTCCTGAAGGGAATTCTGCAGTGGTGTAGCCGTTAGAAGGATCTTTGGAAAAGGTTCTAAGGTATCTTTCAGTGCTTTAGCTGTGACATTTCCGGGTTTGTACACGTTGCGAAGGCGGTGGGCTTCGTCGATAACTACCAGGTCCCATAGGATATGTCGGAGGTAGGGGGCTTTGGTTTTGGCAAACTGATAGGAGCAAATAACTACTTTATTGACTTGATCGAAGGGGTTAAGATTCCCCCGATTGATTTCTGAATTGAAGAACTTGGTTTCCAATATTTCGGAATCCAGGAAGAACTTATCCTTCAATTCCTGACTCCATTGTTTCCGGAGATTGGCCGGGGCGATGATGATGATTTTCCGTTTGCGTTCAGCCCATTTTTGAGAAAGGACGAGTCCTGCTTCAATGGTTTTTCCTAGACCTACCTCATCCGCTAAGATTGCTCCTTTCGACAGTGGCGATTTAAAAGCAAAAAGAGCCGCTTCGACCTGATGGGGGTTAAGGTCCACCTGTGCATCGACCAAGGCAGAGGCTAGCTTCTCGATACTGTCAGAAGCCACTTTTTTGGTGAGTTCAAAGGCAAAATACTTGGCGTGGTAATCGGTGAGTGACATAAAGTCTAAAGCTTAGCAGATTCCGAAAATATTAAAAATAGAGGTAC
>VFQM010001898.1_pt1 | contig 16942 bp, 17 predicted proteins | sample 3512391 | NCBI WGS metagenome assembly VFQM01 (sample SAMN10412369, study PRJNA504923) | tailings metagenome | isolation source: Replicate 1 from Balatoc abandoned mine | place: Philippines
TGCGATGCGTCTCATCACGCGGCCAATCGTCGCGGTGACGCGACGGGCCAAGTCTATCGTGATGGCACTCGACGGCGCCGCTCGGGTCGTCGTGACGCCGCGCTTTACCGGTGCATTGTTGCTGCGCGACGCGCGGGGCGAGTCGCGAGCGCTGGCAGATTCCGCGACCGCGGCCCTGCGGCCGGCGCCACCTCAGCAGCCCGTGGGTCCGCCACCCGAGGCGCTTCCATACTGCTGCGTGCAGTTCCGGCTGTCGGACCTGCGCCTGCTCGAGTACGTGGACGTCCGCCGGCTCGGCACGCTCGAGTTGATGCCCGAGCTGCGCTTTGCCGCCTGGGATTCCGCCCTCGGCCCCGAGCCGCTTGACCCAGCCCTCACCGCCGAGCGATTTTCGGGAATCCTTCGGGGGTCGAGCCGCGCCGTGAAAACAGTCTTGATGGACCAGAAGCGATTGGCCGGCGTTGGCAACATCTACGCCAACGAGGCGCTGTGGCACGCGGGCATCCGCCCGACGCGCCGCGCGAACGCCGTGACGCGAGCCGAGGCGTCGCGCCTGCTCGACGCGCTCCGCGCGATCCTCACGGCGAGCATCGCACTGCGCGGCACGACCTTCCGCGACTTTCAGGACGCCTACGGCAACCGCGGGGGCTACGCGAAGGAGCTGAAGGCCTACGGACGCGGCGGCGAGCCCTGCCTGCGCTGTGGCGCAACGTTGCTGGAGACGCACGAGCTCGAGGGACGCTCCACCGTCTGGTGCCGGAGCTGCCAGACGTGAGCCCGCGCCGTCGCCGCCGCGGCCCGCTCGCGTCGCCCAAAGACGTCGAGATGCGCATCGACAATATGCTCGCGCTCGTGAAGGACACGGCGCGAGACGTCCCCGGCGTGTATCGAATGACCTCCGCCGAGGGCGAGGTCATCTACGTGGGCAAGTCGAAGGCGCTGCGCACGCGCTTGCTGAGTTACTTCCGCGCCAAGTTCCCCGCAGACAAAGGCGCGCGCATCCTGCGCGAGGCCGCCACGCTCGAGTGGGAGACGCTGCCCAGCGAGTTCGCCGCGCTGCTGCGCGAGCTACGGCTCATCAAGCAACTGCGGCCTCGCTACAACGTCGCGATGAAGCGTGATGCGCGCTATCACGCCTTCGTGCGCATCTCGCGCGGCCCTGCCCCGCGGCTGCACGTCGTGCGCGGCGCCGGCACCGACGAGCACGGCACGTACTTCGGTCCCTTCCGCGGCGCCTTCCAGCTCGCCGAGGCCATCCGCGAGCTCAACGACGCCCTCGGCCTGCGCGACTGCGCGCTCGACACGCCGATGGTCTTCGCCGACCAGCCCGACCTGATGGATTTGCCCTCGCGCACCCCCGGCTGCATCCGGCACGAGATCGGCCGCTGCCTCGGGCCCTGCGTCGGCGCCGTGCGCGAAGCCGAGTACGAGACGGCGTTTGCCGCGGCGCGCGGGTTCCTCGAAGGCCGCGAGGATGCGCCGGTGGCGCTGCTACGCACGCGGATGGAACAGGCAAGCGACGCGTTGGATTTCGAGCGCGCCGCTTTCTGGCGCGACAAGCTGCAGCGCCTCGAATCGCTGCGCGAGCAGTTCGCACGCCTGCGCTTCGCGTTGGAGTCGCTGTCGTTCGTGTACACCGTGCCCGGAGTGAAGGGCGACGACCGCGCGTATGTGATCAGGCGCGGCGTCGTGCGCGCCGAGGGCCCGGCGCCCACCAACGCGAGCGAGATGGCTGCGCTCGAAGCGAAGGCGCTGGAGACTCCGGCTGCGCGCTCGCGCGCGCAAGCGCAGACGGTGCCCGGGCACGAGGTCGACGAGGTGCTGCTCGTGGCCGGTTGGTTCCGCAAGCACGCCAAGGAACTCGAGCGCACGGTCTCGCTCAATGCCGCGCCCAGCGCGCGGAGCGCATAGCACAAGCCGGCGCAGGGTCGCGGGAGTAGGATCGCCGCGATGCGGAGCCGCTTGCGAGAGCGGCCTTGTGGGCCGAACTTCCCCAGATGCGCATCCTGGTTGCCGACGACGATCGCCAGTTCTCACAGCTCGCCTGCCAGATCCTGATGGCCGCCGGGCACCAGGCCTTTCCGGCCTACGATGGAGCTTCGGCATTGATGGCCGCGATGCGCAGCCCAGTGCCGGAACTCATCGTGTTGGACCTCCAGATGCCTGCGGGCGACGGCACGACGACGCTCACCAAGCTCAAGCAGTCGGCGAAGACCGCGCTCATCCCGGTGCTCGTCGTCAGCGCCACCGCCGACGCGACAATGCCCGACAAGGTGCGGATGATGGGCGCCGCGAGTTTCCTCGCGAAGCCCATCGACCCGGACACCTTCATCGACGCGATCGAGGCATTTGGACCGCGGCGCCCAGGCGCCAACTGAGCAGCGACACGTTGGACCGCTGCACATCCAGCAGTACACCGGTCGTCGTCTCCGCGACGCCGCCCTCCACCAAATAGCGACGCAGTCCGTGCTGGCGGTACTGCAGTTCGAACTCCAGCGCGACGCCCGGCGCGGTGAACTTCCGCAGCGCGTACGATGCGCCGACACCGCCGCCCCAGAGCAAACCGCCATCCGCCAGCTCCTGAGTGTTCAGGATCGGGAGCGGATCGTAGTCGCCCGTAAGTCCGGTGTTCGTCACCATCCAGCTCGCGCCCGCGACGAGATGGCCGCGCAGCGCCAGCGGCCCCGCGACGACACCCACTTCGGGTCCGGTCTCCAGCGCCCAGATCGAGTTCGTGGTCACCAACCCAAGCCGCTCGCGGCCACCACGCTCGCGGCCACCACGGCGACCGCGAGCCTACCCTGCATCCACGCGAGTCGCATCGGTTACTTGATCCCCAATGCGTCGGTGCCGATGCGATAGAAGTCCCCCTGCCAGCCCCGCTCGCCGCCGCGGCGCACGAAGTACAACTCGTTCCGGTTGCGCGAGAGCGTCGGATGGTACTCATCCGCAGCCGTGTTGACGGTCGGGCCGAGATTCTGCGCCTGCGTCCAATCGCCGCCCACACGATGGCTCACATACAGGTCGCCGAGTCCGTAGCCTCCAGGCCGCAGCGAGGTGAACACCAGCGTCTTGCCATCCACGCTGATCTCAGGATTGAAGTCCCAGGCCGCCTGCAAGTTCGGATCGGTCGCCGAGGGCTGCGTGTTCACACCGCTGCCCAGCACAACGCGCGGCGCAAAGCCATTGCCGTCGCGGGTCGCCGCGTAGATGTCGAAGTGTCGCCCCGGCTGCGGGAAGAACGGGCCGCTGGCGAAGTACAGCGTCCCCGCGGCGTCCACCGACGGATACAGTTCATCCGCCGTCGGCGAGTTGACCGCGTCGCCAAGGTGGATCGCCTCACCCCAGCCGTCCGCGCTACGCTCCACCATCCAGAGGTCGATGTCCCCGCGCGGCACGCCATTCACCGGACGAATCGACGAGAAGTACAGCCGTTGCCCGTCCGGCGAGAGGAACGGGTCGATATCCGAGTACACGCCGGAGAACGACGCGACCACCGGCTCGCTCCACTGGCCGTTGCGGTACTGCGACTCGTAGATCGTCGCCTGCCGCGTGAACGGAAAGAACGCGGCGCTCGAGGCGAAGTACGCTGTGCGGCCGTTCGGAGTGAACGTGATGCGCCACTGTTCGGTGGCCGTCGAGATGCGGCCCGCTGCGAAGACCGTGGGGCCTGCCTGGGCATCCGCCATCGCCGCCGCGAACGGTTGCGGCGTGCCGGTGAGCGTCGCGTCGCCGCAAGCTGCGGCAACAAGGCCGAACGCGCCGAGCGCGGACAGCGTGAGCTTGGAACTGGTCGAGAACATCGTGACTCCTCCTGAGGGACGTGAACCTGCGAACGTCCCGCAGGATGCGTCCCGGCGACTCGCGCCCCGAGGAGGATGTGACGAACGGTTGAGTCCCTGGCGCGAACCGCGGCGCCGACGCGATGGGCTAGAGCCCGAGGCGCTGCTGCACGGCCTCGCGGTAGCTGCGGCCCGTCGTAATCTTGCGTCCGCTCGCGAGGCGCAGCACGTACTCGCCGGAGCCCAGCGACTCAGCTTCGATCACGCGCGCGACCTGCACGATCAACGAGCGATGCACGCGCTGGAATCGCGCGGGGTCGAGCTGCTGCTCGAGGTTGCTCAGCGTCTCGCGCAGCAGCACCGACTTCTCACCCGCCCAAAGCCGCACGTAGTTCGCCTCGGCCTCGAACAGCTCGATGTTCGCCACTGGCACCAATTGCGTGCGCGCCCCCTGCCGCACGCTCAGCCGCTGCAGGTACCGCGATCCGCCGTCGAGCCGCTCCAACAGGCGCGCGAGTTGCTGTTGCAGCGCGTCACCGGCCAACTGCCGCCGCGCCCGCGCCAGCGCCTGCTCGAACCGCTCACGGTCGTAGGGCTTGAGCAGGTAGTCCACCGCATCGGCCTCGAAGGCCGGCAGCGCATACGCATCGAAGGCGGTGGTAAAGATTGTCGCCGGCATCCGCTCCGCACCGATCTCGCGGATCACGCTGAAGCCATCGCCCTCCGGCATCTGCACGTCGAGGAACACCAGCGACGGCTGCAGCGCGCGGATCTTCGCGATGGCATCGGCGCCGCTGCTGGCCTCGCCCACGACCTCGAGATCGGCGTGCGCGGCGAGCAGCGCCTTGAGGCCGCGTCGAGCCGGCGGTTCGTCGTCCACGACCAGCACCCGCAGATGCGCCGCCTCGCTCACGCGCTGCGCGCCTCGCGGAACGGAATCGACACATCCACCTCGATGCCTCGTGGCTGCACGGCGCGCACCTGCAATGACTGCGCGCTGCCGTACAGCTGCCGCAGCCGGCTCCGCGTGTTGCTCAGGCCGATGCCTTCGCCGGCCGTACCGCCATCCGTCCACCCGACACCCGTGTCACTCACCGACAGATGCAGCGTCGCCCCGCGCCGGTGGATGCCGATCTCCACCGTCCCCGGCGTGGCGCTCGGCGCGATGCCGTGCCGGATCGCGTTCTCCACCAGCGGCTGCAGCAAGAGATGCGGTACCATCGCCTGCCGCGCGTCGGGATCGATGTGCCACTGCACCCGCAACTTGTCCTCGAAGCGCAGCTGTTCAATCTCCACGTACGCCGTGAGCAGCTGGAGTTCCTCCTCGAGCGGGACTTCCTGCGCCCCCACGCGGCGGATGGCGTGCCGCAGCACCACGCTCAGCTGGCTGAGCATCCGCGTCGCGAGTTCCGGATCGCTGCGCACCGTCGCGGAGATCGCGTTCAGCGCGTTGAACAGGAAGTGCGGATGCAGCTGTGCCTTGAGGTGCTGCAGTTCCGCACGCGCCAATTGCCGGTCGCGCTCGCTCACGCGCCGCGCGTAGGCGATCGCGTGCCCCACGCCCACCAGGAGCACGAACAGGAAGAAGTTGTTGCTCAGGCTCGTGAACAGCACCACCGGCAAACTTGGCAGCTCGCGATACCAACCGACCCAGTCGTTCGTCGCGACGACGACTGCGGCGCGGATCACGACCACGCCGAACGCCGCGCCCAGCGTCAGCGGTAGCGTGCGCTTCCATTGATGCCGGTCGATCGTCGCGCGTTCCGCCATCCAAAGCGCCAGCACCGTCACCGGCACCCACAGGGCGGCCGAGGTGAGGTTGGCGATCAGCGCCCGCTCCCACGAAACGCCCGACATCCCACGCGTGATGGTCGCGCTGGTGACGCCTTGCGCCAGCCACCACAGCGCCGACAGCGACCACCAGAGCAGCCAGCGCCGCGGCGGGATTCGTTGCAGGTCGTCGGCCGGATGGTCCACGCTCAAATCTGGGCAGTCCGCGCGCCGACGGCGAACCCGCAGGGACGGACTGCGGCGCTGCAGGGACGAACCGCGCAATCGAGCGCGGCCGCGCTCAGTCCTGCAGGGGAATCAACTCCGCCGAGGCGCTGCCGTCGGAGATTGTCAGGATCGCCACGCAGGGCGAGAGCTTGAAGCGACGCGGCCCCGCAGCCCCAGGGTTGATGATCAGCCGCCCGTCCACGCGCTCAATCTCCTGCTGGTGCGTGTGCCCGTACACGCAGACGTCCGCATCGTACGCCGCCGCCACCTGCGCAGGCTTCGGGCGCCCCAGCTCGTGTCCGTGCTGCACGTGGATGTGCAGGCCGCCGATCGTGAGGTCCAGCGATTCCCGCAGCGACGGATCCCAGGGATCGTCGCAGTTGCCGAACACCGCCTGCGTCGGCGCGATGAGCCCGAGTTCCATCAGGATCGTGTCGCCGCACACGTCGCCGGCGTGCAGGATCTGCGAGACACCCGCGAAGGCGTCGTGGACCTGCGGACGCAGGAGCCCGTGTGTGTCGGAGATCAAGCCGATGCGAATCGACAACGGTGATTGCTGTCCGCTGCTACCTAAGTACACGCTCTATATCGCGAAACGGCCTGAGTTCCGTCAGAGTTCTCCTCGAGAACCCAAGCGTCCTTGGAGCTGACGACAAGCGGCCGGCTCCCACCGGGGAGGTCAACTGTGCAGAGTGACCTTCCTGCCTCGGTGTACACTGTCCAACGCTCTGTCGACGTATGGGCGGATCCGTACTTGATCCAGACCGTTCCATCGTCCCCCAACGCGGTTCGCGCGACCGTCGGGAAATGAGGCGGCCGCTTCACATTTGCCAGCAGCGTGCTTCGGGTAACGGATTCTCCGCCAAAGTGACGCGCGAGACTCTGCACTCTCTCGTCAAGCCACGCCTCAACCGCCGCCCCCGTGAGCGCAACCGGTCTCACGCTCACCGACCACACCTGTGACGCACGAGCCTCAATGACTTCAACGCGAACGCGCTGTGGCTCAATGTTCAATCGTGTTCCGGGAGAACGCACGATTAGTATAGCGCCGGTAGATCCGCTCACTACCACGTGGTCGCGTTGGACGAACGGTTGCGAGAGCATCAGTCGCGCCCCGTTCGGCCCTTCGACTCGGGTGACCGAACCAGACAAATCAATCTGGCCAACCGCGGAATAGGCACCTCCCGCCGCAGACGGTTGCACGATGCTCACCACGACTACTTCGGAGTCACGTGGGTCTGGGCGTGCCACGGTGCTAAACAGTACTTCACCGTTGCGAATCGCAAATGGCTCCGCACTCGCCAAGGATGCGGGCGTCGTGAATGTCGCCGCCGAATGCTCTCCGCCAGGGTTCACTCGAACCAGCCTGCGCGTTGCCACGTCGAGCACCAGCAAGGTGTCGCCGGCAACAGCAAGACTCGCAATGCGCTCAAACTCTCGCGGCCCCTTGCCCTTGCGCCCGAGTTGCCTGATTGCGCGCCCTCCTGAGTCGATCTCTACGACGACCTGCTCAAGCGTTGCAAAGGCGATTCCGTTGCGTGTCCGGACCGCGGGAATGTATGGCATCAACTCAACCACACTGGTGTCTAGGTCATAAGCCGCAATTCGCGGGGCTCTCTGATTTGGGACTTGCTGGGCCTCAGCAAGAACGGGCGCAATGACAAGAAGTCCCACAAATCTGATGGAGGCCTTCATCCGATCCTCGTAGTGACTCGATGGGCGTGGAGCGACGAGGGTTGAAGCGCGCTAGATCCGTATCAAAGTCGTGCCTCGGTGTCGCCTATAGACACTGGCGTCGTCTACTGCGATGGCTACCATCATGCCCGCGCAGTCGAGCGTAACCGTGACGCCTCCGAGAGCGACTCTGCGCAGTCGCGCCCCGGGAAGGGGCACTGCAGAGACAGGGAGTGCTCCGGCCACTCCAATATCGGACTCAGCGACCGCACGCTGAAAACGTATTCCATCGGGGGAAATCTCACCCGCAGAGGATACGCGGCAACTTCCGTAAAGCAAGCAGTCCCCGCCGTTGGGAATGCACAGAACGGCTCCTACGCTTCCGGACACAAAGCACTGTCGTGAAAGTATGCCACAGTCCTCACACTCCCAATCCTGAGCGCTCGCCGTCTCCACCGCGACGATCGAACTCATCAACGCGATGAGTAAGATTGCTCTCAAGCTAGATAGCCTGACTAACATCTTTCCTCCGAGGAATGATTATGGATCGCTCCACGCCCAACTATACATCACCAGTTCCGCGCCTCGCTCCCGTCTCTGCATGAGGAGGAGTCGAGCGTTTGCGTCGGCCGTGACCACACCGAGCACGGCGTCAACGCGGCTCACGCGGCGCAACTCGCCGGACGCGTCATACAGAGCGAACGCACGACCTGGCCTCGACTGCTGCGCAAGAACTTGAAGGTACCCGACATCGAGGGGCACAGTTCTCAGCCCGAGCCAGCCGCTTTCGAACTGCTTAAACTCATCGATAGCCAATCGACTACGCAGAATATGCTCAGTTGCATCGAGATTGACTGCCCTCCATCCGAACGGCCAGTCCATGCTCGAAAGCACGACGGCTGAGGCCGCCGCCGAAGCGAACAGCCGGGGGGCTTCAACTCCGGATATCGCGAGCGAAGAGAGCCGTCGCCGCCACACCTTATCTCCTCGGGCGCTAAGCCGAACGAACCACACCACGCCGCTTCGCGTAGCGACAATCAGCAGCCAGCCATCTCCTGCCCCAACTGCCGACAAGACCATATCGCCAGCTTCAACACCAAGCTGGTGCACCTCACATTCTCGCTCGGCTCCCTGATCGATCGCAACGATTCTGCGGCTCTTGTCGAGCACGGCAGCACGACCATCTGATGCGAGCCGGGCCACAGCCACTCCGCTATAGGCCACGTCTGCACACAAGGTACGAATCGAAGTGCGGGCATCGGTGCGAATCTCGTACGCCCGCCCCAACTCTGCAGCCAAGACAGCAACCGCCGAACTCGACAGAATGATTGCGTCTGCAACGATTAATGAATCGGGAAGACGGATCGCCCAGTGCTCGCTCAGCAAGATGTTGGGGTAATCTTCCGGTCGGCCCTGAGAGAAGGATCTAGTCGCGAAGCACACCAACAAAAGAAGCGAGATCCCGAACGCCGGAACACGAGATCGGTGAGCCAGGCGCATAGAACCGCCATTCGTAAGGAGTGTGCGACAAGACCCTAGGTGCGCGGCGCACGGGCGATGACTGCCAACCGACTTCGAGAAATCATACGATTGCTGAATGGGTTCGCGCAAGGCAGCGGGGGGCGCTCGCCTCGCTCGGGCACCCCGTGATCGCCCACTCTCACAGCGCAAGGCGGAATCGCCGTGCAGCAATGACCGGTGTTGGCCGCGAGCGTGTTGTCGACTCGCTATTCCTTAGCCCACCGCGGCGCCAACGAGTTCGCCACGCCAAGATGATCCAACGCCCGCGCCACCACGAAGTCCACCATCTCGGCGATTGTCGTCGGCCGATGATAAAACCCTGGCGCCGCCGGCATCACCGTCGCACCCGCCATCGTCACGCGGCGCATATTCTCGAGGTGGATCAGCGACAGCGGCGTCTCGCGCGTCACCAACAGCAGCGGCCGCCGTTCCTTGAGCGCCACATCCGCCGCCCGCTCCACCAACGAGCGCGACGTCCCCGCGGCGATGCTCGCTAGCGTGCCCATCGAGCAGGGGCAGATCACCATCCCGCCGGCTAGCGACGAACCCGACGCAGGCGCCGCGCCACGGTCACCGTCATCGAACACCTGCACCAAACGATCGAAGCGCTCCGCGCCCACCGCGGCGCGCAGGCCCGCAAGATCGCCGACCTCGCTCTCCGTGCGCAGCAGCCGGAACCCGTGCGAGCTGACGATCAAGCTCACGCGTCGCTCAGCCAGCAGCAGTTGCTCGAGCAGGCGGATGCCGTACGGCGCCCCGGAGGCACCGGTAATCGCCATCACCAACGGCGCGTCGGTCGCAGCGGCGCGCATCACTGCAGGAACACCCGGTCGGCGAGCACGAATCCCAAGAACGTCATCGAGATCACGCCGTTCATCGTGAAGAATGCCGCGTCGAGCTTGCTCAAATCATCCGAGTGCACGAGCGAGTGCTCGTAGGCCAACAGCAGCCCCACCGCCGAGACGCCCGCCCAGGCCAGCCAACCCAACTCCGACGCCCAGACCGTCGCGCCAAGCGCGAGCAGCGTCACGACGTGCAGCGCGCGCGCGATGGCGATCGCCCGCGGAACACCGACAGCCGCAGGAATCGAGTGCAGGCCCTGCGAGCGATCGAACTCGATGTCCGGCAGCGCGTACAGCACGTCGAAGCCGCCGCTCCAGGTCATCACGGCCACCGTGATGGCGATCAGCAACCACCACGGCTGGCTCCAGGCACCCGTCACTGCGAGATACCCGCCTACCGGCGCAATCGCGAGACCCAAGCCGAGCACCAAGTGCGCGTAGCGCGTGAAGCGCTTGGTGAACGAGTAGAAGCAGACCCACGCCAACGCGACGGGCGAGAGATACAAACAGAACGGATTCAACTGCGCCGATGCCCACACGAACAGCGCCGCCGCAATCACCACGGTGACCCACGCGTCGCGCACGTTGATCGCCCCTCGCGGAATCTCGCGCTGCTGCGTGCGCGGGTTCCGCGCGTCGAACTCGCGGTCCACGATGCGATTCACCGCCATCGCCACCCAGCGCGCCGCCGTAAACGCCAACACCACCCAGCCGAGCATCGCCCAGGTGATCTGCCACTCCAGCGAGGCGATCGTCACGCCCACCAACGCGAACGGCAGCGCGAACACCGTATGCGGCAACTTCACGAAGCTCATCCAGCGCGCAATGCGCCCCTCGCCCGCGAAGGTCTGGCCCTCGCGGCCGCCACCCGGATGCGTCGCCGTGGCGCTCATTTCTTCTCGATCCCCAACGACGCCCAATAGCCGTCCACCTTGGCCTTGGTCGCGGCGTCCATCTCGATGACCGTCGGCCAGTTCCGGGTGAAGCCTTCCTCGGGCCACTTCTTGGTGCCGTCGATGCCCATCTTCGAGCCGTACGTGAACGCGCGGCTCGCGTGGTCCAGCACGTCCACCGGCCCCATCGTGAAGCGCGTGTCGCGCTCGGGATCGATGTTGTTGAGCGCCACCCACCAGGCTTCCTGCGGATTGCGCACGTTCACCCATTCGTCCACGACGACGATCACCTTGGCCAGCGACATCAGTCCCGCGCCCCAGAGCGCGTTCATCGTCTTGTACGCGTGACCCGGATACTGCTTCTTGATGCTCACCAGCACGAGGTTGTGGAACACGCCCTCGGCGGGCATATGGTAGTCCACGATCTCCGGCGTCGTGAGCTTGAGCAGCGGCAGGAAGATGCGCTCGGTCGCGTGCCCGAGATAGAAGTCTTCCATAGGCGGCCGCCCGACGATCGTCGCGCTGTACACCGCATTCTTCCGCATCGTCACCGCCGTCACGTGCACGCGCGGATACAGATCCGCTTCAGAGTAGTAGCCCGTGTGGTCGCCGAACGGCCCCTCGACCACGAGCTCCTCGCGCGGGTCGATGTAGCCTTCGATGACGATCTCCGCGTCGGCCGGCACCTCGAGGTCGCAGGTCACGGCCTTCGTGAGCTTCACCGGCGCCTTGCGCAAGAATCCCGCGAAGATGAACTCATCCACGTTCGGCGGCAGCGGCGCGCTCGCCGAATACATCGACGCCGGATCGGAGCCGATGACGATGCACACCGGCATCTTCTCGCCCTTCTCCGCCATCTGCCGCCAATGCTCGGCGCCCGTCTTGTGCCTCTGCCAGTGCATCGCGACGTGCTTCTTGCCCATCTGCTGCACGCGGTACATCCCGACGTTGCGGATGCCACGCTTGGGGTCCTTCGAGACCACTGCCGTCATCGTGAGGAAGGGTCCACCGTCCTCCGGCCAGGTCGTGAGCACCGGCAGCTTGTCGAGGTCGATGTCATCACCCTTCCAGACAATCTCCTGGCAGCTTGGCGTGCCCGAGGCCATCCGCGGCGGGAACTTCGACACTTCGAGCAGCCGCGGCAGCAACTGAAGCTTGCCGAGGAATCCTTCGGGAACCTTGAGATCGAGCAGCTTGGTGATGCGGTCGCCGTGCTCGTCGAGCTGCTTGACGCCCAGCGCCAGCGCCATCCGCGACATCGAACCGAACAGGTTGATCGCCACCGGGAACTGCGACACGCTGCCGTCGCGCAGGATCGGCTTCTCGAATAGCAGCGCGGGGCCGCCACCGGGCAGCTTCATCGTGCGGTCAGCGATCTCGCACATCTCGAGATGCACCGACACGGGGCGCGTGATGCGCACGAGCTCGCCCGCCGCCTCGATGGCGGCGATGAACTCCTGCAGGGTATCGAGCGTCTGGGTCACGGCAGGGGGGAGAAAAGCTTACTTGGTGCCGACGTGCACGGCGGAGATGCCGAAGGTCAGCGTCTCCCAACGCACGTCGCGGAATCCAGCCGCCGTCATAGCCGCGGCGAGCTTCTCCGTCTCGGGGAAGTTCGCCACCGACTTCGGCAGGTAGGTGTACGCCGTCTTGTGCCCGCTGATGGCCCGCCCGATCAGCGGCAGAATCCGGTGGAAGTAGAACAAGTACAGCGCGCGCACGAGCGGGAACCGTGGCGTCGAGAACTCGAGAATCACGAAGCGCGCACCGGGCTTCAGCACCCGATGCACTTCCCGCAGCCCGGCGCCCAGGTCCGCCACGTTGCGAATCCCGAAGGCGACGATCGCGCCGTCGAAGGCATCGCCACGGAAGGGCAGCGCCATCGCATCCGCCACCACGGGCACCAGCACGTCGCGCGGCGCCTTGCCCACGCCGGCCTGCAACATCGGCTGCGCGAAGTCGGCTCCGACGATCTTGCCCTCGAAGCCCTCGCGCTTGGACAACTCCGTGCCGACGTCGAGCGTTCCCGCGCAGAGGTCGAGATACACGCCCTGCGGAGACTGCGTCCAAGACAGGCGCTTGAGCGCGACCTTCCGCCAGCGGCGGTCGATCCCGAGCGAGAGCAGGCGGTTCAGCAGGTCATAGCGCGGCGCGATCTCGGAGAAGATGCGCTGCACGTACGTGCGCTTCCCCTGCACCGACGCGCCCTCGGCGGCGGCATCTGCCTCGCGCGCCTCGTGGTCGAGCGCTGTCGTCATAGAAAAGAAAGTTGCCCGAGGCGCGACGCGCGGGCAAGTTTCTGTCCAGCGAATGCCGCGCCCCGTACTCGATCTCCCCAATCTTCCCGACGCGGACGTCGTCAGTCTTGCCCAACGCGGCAACGAGGGCGCCTTCCGCGAGTTGATCCGTCGCTACGAGCGGCCGGTCTTCTCGCTGATCTATCGGATGGTGCGCGACAGCGCCGCCGCCGAGGACCTGGCGCAGGATTCGTTCATCAAGGTCCTGAACCACCTCGACAAGTACCGGCCGGAATTCAAGTTCTCGAGCTGGCTCTTCAAGATCGCCAACAACGTCGCGATCGACTTCCTGCGGCGCCGGCAGCTCGACACCATCTCGATGGACGGCTCGCCGCACGCCGGCTCGGCCTCGGAGGTCGAGGCCACCTCCTTCGAGCTCTCCGACGACGCCGAAAGCCCGCTCGACGAGCTCGCCTCGCGGGAGCTGGGCGCGATCATCGAACAGGCCATCGCCAAGCTCAGGCCGGAGTATCGCAACTGCATAATGCTCCGGCACGTTGAGGGGAGATCATACGAGGAGATCGCGGCGACGTTGGACTTACCGCTGGGGACCGTGAAGACCTACATCCATCGGGCGAGACATCAGCTGCGAGAAGCTTTGGAACATCTGCGAGAATGAGAGACGGGGGCAGGGGCGGAGATGGAGATAGGGGAATGGGGGACAAGTGGGAAAGACGGGAGACGTAGGGAGAGGGGTAATACCGAACATCTTCCGAACCTCAAGCTTCTGCCCCACCTCTCCCGGAGAGACGTCTCCCCATCCCCGCCCCTGCCCCCCTGAAACCTCTCCCAGCCGTTGAAACCACCGGAAGACGACCGCCGTAAGCGACACCAGGAGATCCCAATGCACCACCGCCACCTACTTCCCAACGAACTCGACCTTCTCGTCGACGGCGACGCCGGCTTTGGCCTGGCGCCGCTCAAGACGCACGTCGAGGAATGCGCCGAGTGCCGCTCGCGGCTCACGGAGCTGCAGGCCATCGTTGGGCAGCTCGATGCGCTTCCGCACTTCGCCCCGCGGCACGGCTTTGCCGACCGCGTGATGAGCAACGTCCAGGTCATCGAGCCTTGGCACGTCGCGCTGGCGGAATCGGCAAAAGCGTGGGTACCGCAGAGCACCGGGCTTCGGGTGCTGGCGGCGGCGGGGGCGGGTGTCGCAGCGACTACCGTATCTGGTACTGCGCTGTGGCTGGCCTTCAGGGCCGATCTCCTGGGCTGGGGCGCCGGCGCGGCGCTCGAGCAAGGCGGTCGCGGGGCGTGGGGCAGCGTGGCTGCCGGCGTTCGTGCGATTGCGGGTGCGCTCGGCGATGGTACGACCATCGCGGCTGGAGCAGCGGCACTCGCCGGATCGGCAATCATCGCCGTTCTCGCCTTCCGCCGGCTGGCTGCGGCGGCCCGCGCAAATCGGGGCTGACCCGATGCGCCTCCTTCGCCTCATCATCGTCGCGCTCGGCATCCTGCCCGGCGCGCTTTCGGCACAGGTATCCGCGGTAGCCCTCGACGACTCCACGCGGCAGGCGCTGCGGGTGCTCGGTATCTCTGAGGACGGACTCGAGTTCCGCGGTGACTTCACCTACGCGGATACGGCGCGCGTCGCCCGCGGCGATACCGTGCGCGGCCCCGTCTTCGTGCTGCGCGGCGACGCCGACATCCGCGGTACGGTCTACGGCAACGTCACGGCGCTCTTCGGCGACGTACACGTCCGCGAAGGCGCTGACGTCCACGGCTCGGCCGTCGCTTGGCGCGGCCGCGTGATCGTCGAAGGTGGCCGCGTGCGTGGCGCACTCGGTGCGCGGCCCGTGGCCGCTGCGGCGGAGCCCGTCGTGCCGCGCAGCAGGGCCGAAGCGCTGCGGCTCGCGGCGGCGTGGGCAGCGATGGCCTTGGTCGTGGGTTTGCTCGCGCTCGTCGTGGCTGGCCGCCAACTCGACGAAACCGTGCGTACGCTGGAGCAAGACTTCTCCAAGTCGTTCTTCGTTGGCGTCGCCGCTGAGCTCGGCTTCCTACCGCTGGTGCTGCTCGCGATCGTCGCACTCGCCGTTACGCTCGTCGGCCTCCTGCTGATTCCCTTTGTGTTGGTGGCCGCACCGATTGCGCTCGCTGGAGCCATCACCCTCGGTTGGTTGGCGGCGGCACTGCTGATTGGCCGCGCGGCCTTCAAGGCGGCGGCCGGGAACGATCGCGCTGCGATGATTCGTGCACTGCTGCCGGGTGCCGTCCTGCTCTTTGCGCCGTGGATCATCGCCGCGGCATTGCAGGGCGCAGGCGCAGCGTCCGTGATTGCCCGTACGATGGCCGTTGCCATTGCCTGGGTCGCTGCGACGGCTGGCTTGGGTGCCGTCGTGCTCTCACGCAGCAAGCGTCGCTCGCAACAGAAGCCGCCCGCCGCCGCCGGTGGCTGGCAGACGCCGACTCCCATTGGCGGCGTAGTCGCCGCACGCCGCCCCGTCCCTGCGCGCCCGGAGACGGCCGCGAAGTGAACTACCAGCTCGGCACCGCGGCGTAATCCGCCGCGGTCGCCACCGCTGGGTTCAGCCATTCGATCACGGCGGCCCAGCCCAGGGATTCGGGGTCGTACTTGAGATAGCCCGGCACGACGGCCAGTACGTGAAATCCGCGGTTGATCTGAAACGACAGCGTCGGATCGCGCAGTGATCCGCGCACCACGCGGCGTACGTATTCCTCCGCACCCAGCTGCGCTGCTTGCTTGTGGTAGTTCCGCAGGCGGGCTCCAGCCCGTATGCGCAACAATCCCAAACGCTCGGCCAGCGCGCGGCGCGCCTCGTAGAGTCGCCCGCCGACGCCGCTGCCCCGCACCTCTGGATGCACCATCACCTCGGCGCCGTACAGCGTGCGCCCGCGGCCGGGATCGTGATTCGTGAACATTCCGCCGTCCGTGAACTCCTTCCACGGCGACTCCATCGTGTAGTCGTCCCAGAACACGATCAGGCTGGCCGCGTAGCCGACGATCTCCTGCCCTCGGTCTACGGCGACGAGCTGGCCTTCCGGAAAGATCTCCAGGTGCCGCGAGAGCTGCGTAGGCGACCACGGCGGCGAGCCCGGATACGTGCGCTCGCAGAGCGCGACGATGCCGGCGAAATCTGCTGGCTGCATCTGCCGCACCTTCACGTAGCGCCGCCGCGGCGGCACCGCTGGGTCGATCGTCACAGGCTCACCTCGTCCACCTCGGCCACCACGCTTGCCGTGCGCTCGGAGTCGAGCAGCGGCAGCACCGTGCCGCTCGAGCGCGCGCGCTGGATGGCGCCCATCTCCAGCTCGGCGATCACCATCGTCTCCTGGTTCGGGATGCCCTCGGCGAGGATGCCGTCGCGCGCGAAGGGAAAGTCGCTGGGCGTGAGGATCGCCGCCTGCCCGTAGTTGAGCGAGACCGCCGGCACCATCGGCAGCGAGCCCACGGTGTGCGAGGTGATCACGTACATCTGGTTCTCGATCGCGCGGGCCTGCGCGCAGTAGCGCACGCGCAGCATCCCTTGGCGGTCGTCCGTGCAGCTGGGCACGAGGAGGATCTTCGCGCCGCGGCGCGCCGCCGCGCGGGCGATCTCCGGGAACTGCACGTCGTAGCAGATGGCGATGGCGATCTTGCCGAGCTGCGTCTCGAAGAGCTTCAGCCGGTTGCGCGGCTTGACGATCCACTCCTCGGCCTCGAAGCGCGTCATGTGCAGCTTGGGCTGCACCTGGTGCGACCCGTCGGGCCCGAAGAAGAAGCTCTCGTTGTAGATCTCCTCGCCCTCGGCGACGGGGATCGTGCCGGCACAGATGTACAGCTTGTGCTTCGAACTCAGGGCGCGGAACAGCTCCACGTAGCGGTCCACGTAGCCCGCCAGGCGGCGCACCTGCTGCCGGATGTCGGCGCGGATGTCGCCCAGCGTGAGCAGCTGCAGCGTGAAGTACTCGGGGAACAGGACGAGGCGGCACTT